>LKMJ01005275.1_pt1 | contig 12194 bp, 14 predicted proteins | sample 643391 | NCBI WGS metagenome assembly LKMJ01 (sample SAMN04112250, study PRJNA286221) | soda lake metagenome | biome: soda lake; feature: Kulunda Steppe; material: water; isolation source: sample PL-Br10 brine of Picturesque Lake | place: Russia: Kulunda steppe | collected 2010-07
GACTGTTTTTGATTTTCTTTCTCAACGGCACAATAGACTCTGCCATTTCATTTCGGACATTATGGACTATTTTTTGGCTGGCGAAGACCAGCAACAAACCAATCAGCCGAACGATCTGGCTGGCGGTTAACCCTTTTAAACTTTTAACTTTAACCCCTTAACTTGTAACTTGGCCGGCAGCAAGCTCCTGCGGAATGGAATGCACAGCAATTTGCATGGAGACAGCAGATTCATTTCAGATCCATAAGTTACCAACTCAGCATTCTTTTCCGTCAAATGGTCAACAAGTCACATGCTCAGGCAGGCCTGCTCCAGACCCTCATCCTCATCAATCTCCTCTTCATCCCGCCCAAAATACAAGTCATGCCCATCGAGATCATCCACTTCGTGCTCCATGCTGTGAACCTGCAGATCGTGAAGAGGCCAATGCCAACGAGTTTTCCGTTTAATTAGGTGCTCTTGTCTGATGCACATGGCCTTTGCCGTGCGTGCCCCAGGAGGCAGGTGCAAATCCTGCACGAGTCTGAAGCAGTCAACCACCAAGTCCAGCAGGTGCTGAGTCAGCATTCCAGGACTAAGGGTCGGCTGATGCAGGCTGAGCCACCCAATTGCCGAATCAAACAGAGCTTCCACCTCGAAACCTCCTCAAACTCAGGCCTAGGTAGCACAGCTCTACAGATATTCAAGTATGGGGGATAGACTTCAAGGCCGGGCCCCTTTCACAGTGCGTCTCAGCACTGCAGACAATGTGCATGCCCCTGCCACGTTAGGGCAAGCCTGTGCATGCGCAGCACGCATCCGACGCGCGCGGCGCTGCCGCCGTCTGCGACCCCCTCCCCCCTCTCCAGCGTGCCCTATTGCAAGCAGCGCGCACTCACGTCGCGCAGGGCTGCGTTGATGGCGGAGCACATCAGTGACGATGACCTTGTGCCCCCGGTGCCGCCGCCTGCTGAGACTCCCATGGCTCCCTCAGGCCCAGCGCGCGCCCCTTGGGCCTGCCTGCACGTGCGCTGCCACTTGTTCCAGCCGCCAGCCTGGCGCAGGAAGGTGGTGATGTACCTGTGGGCAGGGAGGTGCGGGTGTGGCGGGAGGAGGGGTGGGGTGCTGTGGCGCGGGCGGAGGTGCATGCTTAGCATGGCGGGCAGCCACGCGCCTGGGTTGTTTAGGGGGGGGTCCGCAGGAGGCAAGGGGGGAGATGCAGCAATGGGAGGAGTGGAAGGGTGGTGCGGCATGGGAAGAAGGTGGGTGCTCAGCACGGGCGGGCAACCATGCACCTGGGGTAGGGGGGAAAGGAGGGGGCAGCAGGCAGAAGGGGAGATGCACCCTATGCTTGTGGTGGGTGAGAGGTGAAAAAGCCATGGGGAGCAAGCTGCACCTGTTAGGAGGGAGAAGAGTCAGGCCCTCTGAAATTCTGCTCCTCACCTATCTGTGTGCTCCTTGTGCTGCAGCGCCTCGCGCAATTCTGGGGGCAGATCCGCTGCATTGCCTCCCGCAGCAGCCATGCGCTCAATGGTGGAGCGGATGTGCTGCAGTCAAAAAGGGCAGGAAGGCAGGCTTTGGGAGCAGGGGCGTAGGTGGCGCAGACACACCACAAAGAGGAGGGTAGCTGGGTTATGGTGGATTAGACGCACTATGCTGTGCGTGCCAGCAAAGCAGGAGCGCGGCGGCGCAGGAGCATGGAAGAAAGAGGGCGGAAGCAGAACAAAGAGGAGGGTAGCTGGGTTGTGGTGGAGTAGATGCACTGGGAGCAATGGGGCTGCAGCACCCAGGCTCACACATCTGCGCGCACGCGCACAAGGCATGTGTGGCTGTGCAAGCATGCGCAAGCACGCACCTGCTCCCGTGCCCACCGCAGCGTTGCACTGATGCTGGGCTTGCGCCCAGCCGCTACCGCAGGGCCAGTCTGCACGTGCGGCAAGCCCCGCCCTGCAGCCCCGGTGCCCCCTGCCCCATTCTGGGCAGCGTCCTCATCAGGTAGCGCGTCTTGTGCATACGTATGGGCCAAGCAGTGGCGTGGCAGCCGGGCCTTCTCCTCCGGCGTCTTGTGGCTGTTGTACACGCGTGCGAAGCACTCGCCTGCAGTTGGAACCGCCGGATGGTTGCAAACATACGTGTGCGTCAGTACGCGTGTGTGCTAGGTGTGCGTGAGCGCGTACGTGGGTGCACGCTGGCCGTGCCTTCTGTGCCTCAGCTCAAGCATCCAGCCACATCGCCACTCACTGGCTGTTTTGCCGGGCACCCGGGCTGCCACCTCCTGCCAGAAGCGGGGGTGCGTTGGGTCGACTGCGTAGTAGGCTTGATTGAATGCAGCCACTTGCCCTGGGGTCCACCCATCATCCTGCAGGTGGTTCCAGGTGTGTGTGCTGCTAGGCGTGTGTTTTGCCAGGTTGTGTGTGTGTGTCTCCAGGCATGCGATTGGCCGGGCACGCGCTGCCGCCTGTGTGTGTGTGTATGTGTGTGTGTTGCCCAGAATGTGTGCCAGGTGTGTGCATGGGGGGCAGGCGGGTTGATACGGGCATGTGCATCAGGTGCCTGCGGCAGACAGTGAGGCCAATGCACACAGTCCAGCCAGACAGGATGGCCCATCTGCCAATGCAAGAGCAGGTGGGGCTGGTTGGCGGCTAGCAGGCCGCACGGAGTCCCAGCCTCTATGCAGGGAGTCTCAGTCTCTACGCAGTTCAAGCTGTGGCTGCAGGGAGTCTCAGTCTCTCTACGCAGTTTAAGCTGTAAGCCGCAGGGAGTCTCAGTCTCTATGCAGGGAGTCTCAGTCTCTACGCAGTTCAAGCTGTGGCCGCAGGGATTCTCAGTCTCTCTACGCAGTTTAAGCTGTAAGCCGCAGGGAGTCTCAGTCTCTCTACGCAGTTTAAGCTGTAAGCCGCAGGGACTCTCAGTCTCTATGCAGGGAGTCTCAGTCTCTATGCAGTTCAAGCTGTGGCCGCAGGGAGTCTCAGTCTCTATGCAGTTCAAGCTGTAAGCGGGCTGCCGGTGCTCCTGACCTTTGATGTGCATGGGTTAACAGGGAACAAGCTTCAAATTGCACAGATAGGCTGTTGGGTGACACGCCAATGTGCATGCATGTAGCTGGTCGGTGGCAGGTTGGAAATTGCAAGCATGGGCTGGTGGGGTGGGTGGCAGGTCTAGACTGCTGCGTGCATGCAGAGCAGGAAGGATACGAGCATGGAGCCACCACTCCCAACTGTGACCACACAGGCCGACTCCATAGGCTGACCACACAGGCTGACCACACAGGCCGACTCCACAGGCTGACCACATAGGCTGACCACACAGACTGACCACGCTGACCCCAGACCACACAGGCTGACCACACAGGCTGACCACACAGGCTGACCACACAGGCTGACCACACAGGCTGACCACACACGCTGACTCTAGACCACACAGGCTGACCTCACAGGCTGACAGCACGCAAGCTCAGGCTGATCCGCGAGCCACAAGCAGCCTCCAAAGTGAAGACACTTGCGAGCCTGACTGCCAGATTGCTAGACCGTGCCTGGTCGTGCTTGGCTGCTGATGCAATGTGTGCCTGGTCGTGCTTGGCTGCCGATACGATGCGTGCCTCACAGGTTCAAACGCACAGCAGCGCGCGCCTCTCACACGATGAGACATAGGGCACTGCGCGTCTCACACACACTGTGTACGCATGGCACTGCGCGTCTCACACACGATGAGACGCACAGCACCACAAGCAGCCTGTGCTTGGGTGAGAAGTGCACACGCCTGTGAGGCCTCACACACAATGGGATGGACGGCACTGCGCATCTCACATGTGATGAGATGCACAGCAGCCGCAAGCAGGCCTGTGCTTGAGTGAGAAGTGCACGTGATTGTGAGGCGCACCTGACTTTGCTTGGGCGCTCCCCTGCCCCCGCGCCCCCCTCTGCCCCCTCTGCCGCCGCTGGGTTTGCTCAGCCGCTGCGCCAGTAGCTGCAGCGCGGATCTGCAGTGTGGGTGTTCAAGTGTGTGCGTGCGTACGTGGGTGCGCATGCTTGCACGCATCAGTTGCAAATCCGCTGGGACGCATGCAGCCTCCCCAACAAACAATCCTACACGCACATGCACACACACACACACACACACACACACACCATAAGTTCCTCGCCCGACCGTGCATGCATGCCAAGCACTCGCTCAACATCAAAAGTCAGATGCATTTGCAAAGATGGAAAGCGCACATGACTATGTGTGTGTGCGCATTGGCACGCCCAATCTGCTTGCGTGTGCGTGTGTTGGTGTGTTTGCGTACTGCATCCATCACCCGTCCTGAGCTGCAGCACTTGCGTACCTGCGGCCGCTGCTGCCTGTGCTGTTCGCTGGCGCCGTGGGGTTCAGCAGTAGCTGGCTGGGCAGCACGCGCGGCAAGCTGCCAGATGAATGCTGCTGCTGCTGCTGCTGCTGATAGGACTGTGGATGGGAGTGCAGCGGGCGCTCAACGTGGGAGGGGCGTGGTAGGCCTGCGTGGAAGCAGTGGCGCGAGCAACACTGCGGTCAGCGGTGGGGAGGGGTGGGCGCGTTTGGCCTGCAGGGGAGCATCGGCGCAAGCTGCTGCACTGCACACCACAAACACATGCGCCCGCACACACACACACACACGCACACACACATGCTCGTGCAAGCACACATACACACGGGTGGGCGCACCTGAGGTGGTTTGGTGGGAGGGGCCCGACGAGGAGGGCTGCTGCTGCAGCTGCAGCGGCTGCAGCGTGGGTGCGGGCGCAGCAGCCGCACCCCTGCCAGGCGGCGCACGCGTCGCACGCAGGGTGGGCTGCTGGGCCCCGGACTGCTGCTGCACGGAACGCTTCAGTGCTGGCACCACGGGCGTGGCTGCGATGGGCAGTAGCTTGCGGCCGAGGGGCGCGCTGCCCCCGGAGCTGGTAGCAGGGCCTGCGCCGCGCAGGCAAGCCAGGCCAGGCGTGCCTACTTGTGTGTGTGTGTGTGTGTGCATGCAAGTGTGATTGGATGCACGTGCGCATACACGTGCATGTGTAAGCGTGCGGGAGTGTGTGTGCGTGTGCGTGCGAGCTTTGATTGTATGTGCGCACATGTAGGCGCAGCGCTGTGGGGTCTGTGCCACACAGAAACCCACAAGTAAAGCGCGCGTGTACGCATGCACACTCACTTGCGTGTGTCAGGGTGTGTGCGCGTGCGTGCAGTGCGCGGACTGTCTACCCTTTGCGGCCACAACTAGAGCTGCGCCCTTTTGGGTGATGCGCCTTGCTGGCCTGTTGCAGCCACGGTGCAGCTGTGGCCTTTGCTTTCCCAGAGGGGAGGGCCGTGGCGTGCATCTGTGGCCTTTGCTTTCCCAGAGGGGAGGGCCGTGGAGTGCATCAAGTGAGTCGAGAGGGGTGAATGAAGAGTTTGCTGGCCAAGGTCAAGGGCGGAGGCTTGCAGCCACGGACAAGTCGGGTCTCGTGGGCCAAGGCTTTTGCCCATGTGGCCATGCATGGCTCTTGCGTCCATGTGTGGTCCTTGCTGGGCAGCATGCGTGCGCGGTCCTTGCTGGGCAGCATACGTGCGTGGTCCTTGCTGGGCAGCATGCGTGCGTGGTCCTTGCTGGGCAGCATGCGTGCGTGGTCCTTGCTGGGCAGCATGCTTTTGCAGCCAAGGCTGGAGCGCTGCTGCAGTGGACGGCCAGCCACACAAGCAAAACCCTGGCCTGCAAACAAAACGGACGCATGCCCCTGCTGCCATGCTTGCCGCCAGGGCATCCCAGGGGACGTCATCCTTCTTTCTTTCTTTCCCTCTTTCTCCCCTGCCCCCGCAAATGAAACAGACACATGCCTCTGCTGCTATGCTTGCCGCTAGGGCAACCTTGAGGGCGTGGCAAATGCCAATGCCTCGCCCAGTGATCAATCAGCCTTCACAGTGATCGCTGATTGAGTGATGGAATGAGGCCTGGGTGACGTGGCTCATGTGTGAGTGTGTTTGTTATCGTATCAAACATAAAAACACACACATCAGCCTCGTCACCCACGCCTCATTTCATGCCTTGCTCGGCGATTACCCAGCCTTCATTCCATGCCTTTGCTCAGCGATCACCCAACCCAGCCTTCATTCCATGCCTTGCTCAGCGATCACACAGGCTTCATTCCAAGCCTTGCTCAGCAATCACACAGGCTTCATTCCATGACTTGCTCAGCAATCACACAGGCTTCATTCGATGCATTGCTCAGCAATCACACAGGCTTCATTCCATGCCTTGCTCAGCGATCACACAGGCTTCATTCCATGCCTTGCTCAGCAATCACACAGGCTTCATTCCATGCCTTGTTCAGCGATCACACAGGCTTCATTCCATGCCTTGCTCAGCAATCACACAGGCTTCATTTGATGCATTGCTCAGCGATCACACAGGCTTCATTTGATGCACTGCTCAGCGATCACACAGGCTTCGCTCATACTAGACGCACAGGTACACTCGTCACCCACCTCTCCTGAACAGGAGGTCCTCGCTTGCGAGTGCACTCACCTCTGGCAAAAGCGTCCTGGGGCGGGTGCGAGGGCGGCATGCTGTCATAAGGCCTGCTGCCAGGCCACTCTCCCTCTGCTGGCAGGCCAGGTTGCGCAGCGGCCTCCTGTCCTGCAGCACCCTCCGGCCCTCTGCTGCTGCAACCAGCCACAGGCGCCGCCGCCGCTGCGACAGCCGCCGCTGCTCCGCGGTCAGGGGGTAGGAGTGGGGGCCGCATGGGTGAGGGGCTGGGATGCGCGTGCGCTGCATGGGCTTGGCTGTACCCTTGAGGGGGGCGCATGGGTGAAGGGCTGGGATGCGCATGCGCCGCATGGGCTTGGCTGTACCCTTGCAGCAGCTGCTGCTGCTGCTGCTCTTGGTGGGGGAAGCTGGGGGGCAGCTGGTACGCGTGGTGGTCTTCGAAGTCAGAGGCCTGGTGGCCTTGCTGCTCATATGGCGGAAGCAAGGGGTGGCCAGGCTGGTAGGGGAGCAGGTCTTGGTCCAGGCGCGATGGTTGAGATGATGGCACGCAGTCCTGTGCGCGTGCGGAGAGAGTGGGTGCGTGTGAGTGAGTGAGCGGGCCTCCCGTGCCGGCCGAGAGCAGCACGAGTCTCGCTGCACTTGAGCGGGGAGGCCTGTGAGGCTCGCTGCGGGTGGGCTTTTGAGTGCGAGGCTCACAGTGAGTACGCAGGAGGCCTGCGAGGCTCATTGCAAGCACAGAGGCCTGCAAGGCGCACCGCAAGTAAGGAGGCCTGCAAGGCGCACTGTAAGTAAGGAGGCCTGCATGGCGCACTGCAAGCACAGAGGCCTGCAAGGTGCACTGCAAGCAAAGAGGCCTGCAAGGCGCACTGTAAGTAAGGAGGCTTGCAAGGCGCACTGTAAGTAAGGAGGCCTGCAGTGCTTAGTGTGAGGCTCATAATGAGAATGGAGGAGGCCTGCAAGGGAGGAGGCCTGCAAGGGAGGAGGCCTGCAAGGCGCACTGCATGGCTCACCGGGAGGCAGAGGACCCGCTGCTTGCAGGCGTCACGGGTGCATGCACCAAGACATGCACGCACGGGGCAAGGCACCTGGTACGCGCAGAGCGCTCGCACCTGACACGTGCCAAGCGCACGCACGCGGCAAGGCACCTGACAAGCGCCGAGCGCTCGCTCGCGGCAAGGTGCCTGGTACACGCGGAGCGCGCGCACCTGGCAAGGCGCATGAGCACGGCATGGGCGGCACCATCACAGCCTGTACACACACCTCCAGCAGCTCCTCGTCGTCCACAGGCGGCGCGTAGTCATCCCCCAAGGCACCCCCCAGCGTGGGCGTGCGGCAGAAAGCGGCCTGCTGCTGCTGCAGCTGCTCCTGCTCGGCAGCCCTGCGCGCTCTCAGCGCGGCCACCTGCGTGCATAAGGCAAGAGCGGGGCTCGGGGTGATGCCACCAAATGGCAAGGCCACGGGCTGAGGCCACAGGGAGTGAGGCCATGGGGAGAGGGCACAGGGAGAGGCCACAGGGAGAGGGCACAGGGAGTGAGGCCACAGGAGGAGGCCACAGGGAGAGGGCACAGTGAGAGGCCATGGGGAGAGGGCACAGGGAGAGGCCACAGGGCGAGGCCATGGGGGGCGAGGCCACGCTGTGCACAGCGAAGTTACAGGTCCAAGGGTCTGCGCGTATTTGCGCGGATCGGGGCATCCTGTCCTGGTGGCTGGTGCACGTGGCTGCTGCCACGTGCGTGTGTGGAGCATGCATGCGCGAGCCGGGCGAGCGTTTTGCAGTGCGTGCCAAAAGGGGCAGTGGTCACTGCTGCTTGACTGAGTGGCTTGCTGACTTGCGACCAGCAAGGGCCGGCGGCACCAGTGATCTGTGTGCACCAGGGCGGGCGGCCGCAGGGGCCATCATGGTATGATAAGTTGTGAATGGTGCTGGGATGCACGGCGGTGGAGCTGGGCAATGTCGGGGTGAACAGTGCTTTTGGGTGAACGGCACGGGGTCCGCTGGGGATGGGTGATTAACCAGGGATGAACGCATGGCACTGGAGCCGCTTGTGATGGGTGAACAGTGCTCTTGGGTGAATGGCGTTGGGGTGTAAGTGATGGGTGATTGATGAACTGGGGATAAGTGCATGGCGCTGGAGCCGCTGGTCATAGGTGACTGATGATTTTGGCGATCGGACGCCTAGCACACGAGCAGGCTGTCTGGGTGCAGGGTCCAAGCGCTATGCGCACTGTGGGCAGTCATGCACGCAAGGTGCTGCGTGCGGGCTGTGGGACGGCTGGTGGAAGAACACAACTGCAGTGTACACGGCACTCAAACAGGGGGTTGCTAATCCTAACCCTAATCCTAAGCCATCCCTTAACCCTAATGGCTTCTACAAGACACACAAAAACAATGTTTGCGCGATAACTTTATGGGGAGGTAGAAAGGTCTGGCCAAGCACAGCTTTGACACTCAAGCAGCAGCAGCAGCAGCTGCAGGAGCAGCAATGACAGAAAGCTGAATATCCGTCGTGCCTGACCAAGTCACCCGCACTGCATCTTTTGTGCCTCTGAAGGGTCGCACCCACCGTATCCATCCCACCCACCGTGTCCATCCCACCCACTGTATCCATCCCACCCACCGTGTCCATTCCACCCACCGTGTCTGTCACACCGACTGTATCCATCCCACCCACCGTGTCCATCCCACCCACCGTGTGTGTCACACCGACTGTATCCATCCCACCCACCGTGTCTGTCACACCCACCGTGTCCGTCCCACCCACCGTGTCCGTCCCACCCACCGTGTCTGTCACACCCACCGTGTCCGTCACACCCACCGTGTCCATCCCACCCACCGTGTCCATCCCACCCACCGTGTCTGTCACACCCACCGTGTCTGTCGTGCCTGACAAGGGTGCGCCGCCCCCACTGGGTGGGCCGCCACTACCACGCAGGCCGCCGCCGCTGTTGGGAGGCGTGTAGAAGCCCCGCCCCGCTGCGGCCTCTTCCACCCCGGCGTCCATGGAACTGAACTGCTGCTGGTGTTGGGATCGACCCAGCGGTAGGGGAGATGGTCGCGCATGCTTCAGGGGCGGCGACGGCCGCCAAAGCTGCTGCTGCTGCTGCTGCTGCTGCGGGGGCTGCTGCTGATGCATGGGGGGCGGAGGCAGGAGCAGGGGCGGCTGCTGCCGCCGGCGCTGCTGCTGTGCAGCAGACAGGCCGCCAGGTGGCAACGGTGATGTGCGGGGAGTTGGCTGGGGCATCGGCTGCAGCTGGTGGGAGGGCGGCGTGAGGGAAGCGCAGAGGCTGATAGGGCCCGCGGGCGCCGGCAGCGAACCGCCCATGCTGCTCGTGCTGGCCCTGCGTGACGCCCCCCCTGCGCTGCGGCCGCTCCCACAGCCGCCGCTCTGCTGCCGCTGCTGCAGCAGCCACCCCGGCGCGCCGCTACCTTGTGGCATGCTGGGGCCGAGCTGCGGGGAAGCTTGCGGAGGGTGCAGCAAGGGAGAGTGGTCAACCCCATGCATGGCGAGCTTTCGCCCTCCGGAGGTCTCACAGGGGCCCATGCCCTCGTCACAGGGGCCCATGCCCTCGTCACAGGGGCCCATGCCCTCATCACAGGGGCCCATGCCCTCGTCACAGGGGCCCATGCCCTCGTCACAGGGGCCCATGCCCTCCTCACAGGGGCCCATGCCCTCCTCACAGGGGCCCATGCCCTCCTCACAGGGGCCCATGCCCTCGTCACAGGGGTCCATGCCCTCCTCACAGGGGCCCATGCCCTCATCACAGGGGCCCATGCCCTCATCAAAGCCCTCCTCGCGTCCCCCCTGGGTGTCCAGGCCGAACCTATCGTCGGGCAATGTGTGCCGGGGGAAGGGTGTGGCTGGGAGGGCACTGCAGTGCGCACCGCGCTGCTGCTGCTGCTGCTGCTGCTGCTGCTGCTGCTGCTGCCGCTGCTGCTGCTTGTACAGCAGGTACTCCTCGCGCTGCTGCTGCTGCTGCTCGTACAGCAGCTGCTCCTCTTGCTCCTGCTGCTCGCGCGCCAGCTGCTCTGCAAGCCGCTCCAGTTGCAGCTCTTCCTGCTGCTGCTGCTGCTGCCGCCGCTGCTGTTCGCAAGCCAGCGGCTCATGCAGCTCTTGCTGCTGCTCTTGCTGCAGCTGCTCATCCTCCTCCTCATCCCACACACGCTGGTGCCGCTGCTCATCCTCCTCTACCCAATGATGCTGCTGCTGCCTCTTGTCCGAGGATGAGGGATGCTGCCCCAGGCTGAGCGGGTGCAGCATGCTGCCAGGCCTCTGTGCGTGCAGAGAGTGGGACTGAGGCTTTTGTGCGTGAAGGGAGGTGGGCTGAGGCTTTTGTGCGTGCAGGGATGGGGGCTGAGGCCGTTGCAGCAGCTGGGCAGGGTGGCCGGGGAGGGGCGCCTGGGCAGCAGCAGGCAAAGCAGCGCGCACCTGCACAGGGTACACGCATGCATGCGCGCGTTTTGTGTGTGTTGTGCACCGTGCACATGCACAGGGTCAAACACACGCGCACGTGCGCACGCGCTCACACGGCACACGTGCATGTGAATGCGTGTGCCTGTGGGTACGTTTGCGTGGGCGATGCAGCAACAAGGTCAGCGAATATGGTTGGACTGCACACAAGGCTTAGACAGGAGATGGCAACAAGGCTTGGACAGGAGATGGCAACAAGGCCAGCGCACCTGGTTGGACTGCACACAAGACTCAACAGGAGAGGGTGGGCTGTGGGCGCGAGCCTGAAGCAAGGGAGTGCCTCCTCTTCCTGCCGCTGCTGCTGCTGCCACAGTTGCTGCTGCCACGGTTGCTGCTGCGCCAGCTTCCTGCGCCCCATCCCCATGCACGCTCGCATGCATGGGCGGGGGCGGGGGCATGTCATGTGCCAAGGGCACCTGTGCAGGCTGCTGCTCCTGCTGCGGCTCCTGCTGCGGGGGCGGCTGCAGGGGCGGCTGCTCAGGCACGCCACCTGCAGGGGGCACCTGCCGCAGCTGTTGCTGCTGCTGCTGCTGCTGCTGCTGCTGCTGGCTGCCAGGCAAACCACCCCCGCCTCCCTGGCTCGCGGCGCCAGCCATACCCTCACCCTCTTGCTGCTCCATCGCAAGCAGCCGCGGCTGCGCGCCACCCTCAGCTGTACCCGCCGCCTGCCCAGCTGCCTGGCCCCCTGCCTCTCCAGCTTCTGTGCACACCCCGCTGCCACCTGCAGCTGCCCCATCAGCAGCCGCCGTCTGTGCACCCACCTCGCCACCGCTACCAGGCCCGTTCGTAAGCGCGGCCACCGCGGCAGCGGGAGCCGCAGCAGCGGGAGCCGCGGTGGCCTGCGCCCCCGTGCCCTCCCCGCCGCCGCCGTCGCTGGCGCCGCCCACGATGAGCGCGCTGGGGCCCAGGATGGCGGTAGCAGGGTGCGCGCTGCTGCGCCTGGCTTTGGCCCCCGCTGCACTTCCGCTTGCCCCCTCTCCAGCACCCACAGACATGGTGGCACTGGCGGTGGCAGCCGCCTTGGCGTCTGCTGCCATGCCCCCCTGCGTCGGCAGCGCACGGCCGTGGGGCAGGTAGCCCCGCCTCTGCCGCTTTGTCCGCGTCGCTGGCGCCACAGCCTCTGCCACCACCCCCGCATCCCCGGCTGCCTCCAGCTCTTCCTCCTCCTCTCCCACTGCCAAAGCCGCCCGCGCCGCGGCCCCCCCTGCGCCTGCCCGCTTCCGCTGCGCCTGCCTGCCCGGCACTACCCGCCTCCCTGCCTCTCCGCCCTCCTC
>LKMJ01005277.1_pt1 | contig 12192 bp, 10 predicted proteins | sample 643391 | NCBI WGS metagenome assembly LKMJ01 (sample SAMN04112250, study PRJNA286221) | soda lake metagenome | biome: soda lake; feature: Kulunda Steppe; material: water; isolation source: sample PL-Br10 brine of Picturesque Lake | place: Russia: Kulunda steppe | collected 2010-07
GAGCTTTTGGTCGAGTTGTGTCACGACGAAGAGAGCGTGGACGAGGCGAACCGGTGGTACCAGCGCGCCCGAGAGCTAGCTGCCGATGCACCTGATGGGACAGCCGAACTGCATCAGGCGTGGCTCGACGACTACGCGGAACACGTTGAGCGAGCGTGATTTGTTCACTGGTGTGCGCTCGTCAGCTCTCACAGTGTTTCCTCGGGCCAGTCACATCGACAGCGAGCGCCGGGAGATCACGACGACAATCGACGTCGGTCCAGAGCCCTACGGTGCGACTGCGGCCATGGTTTGGCCCGACTCGATTCACGACGACGCCCAGAGCCAACTCGCCAGCCTGACCGGCGAGTACGAGACGACGTACTGCGTCGGTGAGTGTGCGTGTGGACACGAACTCTAGGAGCAAAAAGAGAGCGAGAGAGACGAGAACAGCCAACCTGTGTCGAACGTCTCACAATCTCACGTCATCTCGTCGAGACTCGCAGACATACGCCGGTTCCGGGGATGCAGACTGCACGTCGTCGACTCAGTGCCATCATCAGCGCCGTCAGGACGGCGGCAGTCAGGGCACCACCGACGAAGAAACCGGTGACGACGGGATGTGCCGCCGCAACCAGCACGGCGAAAAAGCCTGCAACGACTGTGACGGCGCCGCCTGCCTTCTTCAGTGGGCTATGCCTCAGTTCCTGGGAACGAACTGTTTCTCTCATACATGTAGACCCAGGGGTGCAACCACTATAAGTGTAATCTAAACATCAATTCTGTAGCGAACCTTACTGAAACTTCGTTCAGTAACTCGCTTCTCACCACGGTTCGTCTTTCAGGCCCAGGACGTACGCGGCAGCGTTTGTCGTGATGTGGAGGACAGGGGTCAGAACGAAGACGACGAGTAGTACGGAAAGTGTGAACGTCTCGAAGAACCACGAGAGGGATGCAGTCAGGTCGACCACGAGTGCGAGGAGTAGGGAGCCGAAAACGAAATCGAGCTGGTCGACGCCCGGGAACGGAGCGCCGCGTTCGCGGCCACTCCGACGTTTCAGGAACGACGCGCCGATGTCGCCGAGCATTGCACCCAGCGGGAACGCGACGACGATAGCGAGGGGGAACGTCGGCAGGTCGACGCTAACGAGGTCACTTACGGTAGGCTGGAGCGCGTTGAGCGCGAGTGCAACGAGTGCGCCCGCCAGCCAGCCGACCAGCGTTCCCCGCCAGGTCTTTCCATCGCCGAGCAGGCGACTGCCGCCCATCGTTCGCCCGCCGTCGATTGGCCGACCCCCGCCTGCGAGCACTGCCGCGTTGTTCGGGATGTACGCCGGGAGCATCGCCCAGAACGCAATCACAACGACTGCTAACCACTCCATATCCAGCAGATTGAAGGGCGGACTCTTAACTGTCGTGTTTGCGAAGTGAGTATTTGTTTGAGTTACAACGATTGCGCGATACTCGCCAACGCCAGTGAAACTCCCTCACTGACACCAAGGAAACTAGTTGCTCGATTGCACGTCTGGTATTAATGGTGAGGTTCCCGTAGAGTTCGTCTCCGGGTAGTAGTTATCCGGACTCAGAAAATACACTATGCTGAATAGGAACATCGCTATGGTGAGAAAGAAACTCGCTATGGTGGACAGGAACATCGCGATAGTGGGACCAAACAGTTTTTTACGTGCCACTCGTCCATCTCTAACATGCAATATCAGGAAGTCGAGGGTGAACGTGAGTACGTGGCCCGGCTCGAACACGGGCGCGACTGGCGCGGACAGATCGAGGAGTTCGCCAGTGAGGAAGGAATCGAGGCAGGATTTTTCGTGGGTCTCGGGGCTGTCTCTGACGCGACGTTGTTGTTTTACGACCAGGACGACAAGGAGTACGACAGCATCTCCTTCGACGAGCACTTCGAGATGACGCCGGCGGTGGGTAACATCTCACTGCTCGACGGGGAGCAGTTCGCACACACGCACGTCGTCCTCTCGCGGGAGGATGGATCGACCGTCGCTGGCCACCTCGACACGGCCACGACGTTCGCGGGCGAACTCTACGTCCGTGAGTTCGACACGACACTAGAGCGCGAGCACGACGAGACGACAGACCTCGACCTCTGGCCGCTGTAGATGAGACCTGACGACGAACGCTACTTCGAGCGACTCGAGGACGAACTCGATACCGCACTCGAGGTTGCGAACACGGCCCGTGAACAGGGCGGCGACCCCACCACGGAGGTCGAGATCCCGGTCGCCAAGGACATGGCCGACCGGGTCGAGAACATCCTCGGCATCGACGGGGTCGCAGAGCGCGTCCGCGAACTCGAAGGGGAGATGTCCCGGGAGGAGGCCGCACTCGAACTCGTCGAGGATTTCGTCGACGGCAGCGTCGGCGACTACGAGACACGCGAGGGGAAAGTCGAAGGTGCGGTCCGGACCGCCGTTGCGCTGCTCACGGAGGGTGTCGTCGCCGCGCCAATCGAGGGCATCGACCGCGTCGAACTGCTGGAGAACGACGACGGCACGGAGTTCGTCAACGTCTACTACGCCGGACCGATCCGCTCTGCAGGCGGGACTGCACAGGCGCTATCGGTGCTCGTCGCAGATTACGCCCGCTCCCTTCTCGGCATCGACGAGTACAAACCGCGAGACGTGGAGATCAACCGCTACGCCGAGGAGGTCGCTCTGTACGACGAGGAGACCGGACTGCAGTACGCGCCAAAGGAGAAAGAGGCCAAGTTCATTGCCGAGCACATGCCCATCATGCTCGACGGCGAGGCGACCGGTGACGAGGAGGTGTCCGGTTTTCGGGACCTCGAACGGGTCGACACGAACTCAGCACGCGGTGGAATGTGTCTCGTCTTCGGGGAAGGTATCGCGCTCAAAGCGCCCAAGATACAGCGTTACACCCGCAACCTGGACGAAATCGACTGGCCCTGGTTACAGGACCTCATCGACGGCAACTACGAGGGGGATGGGGCTGACGATGCCGCCGACGAGGGCGGGGAGGCAGACGAGGGTGACGAGGACGTGGACGACGGGGATGTCGAGGACGCGGATTCGGAGCAGGAAACCGAGACCGCGCCCACAGGCCCGCCGCGCGCCGACGCCTCGAAGAAGTTCCTGCAGGATCTCATCGCCGGTCGCCCGGTGTTCTCACACCCAAGCGAGTCCGGTGGCTTTCGACTACGCTACGGTCGCGCGAGAAACCACGGACACGCGACGGCCGGTGTCCATCCCGCGACGATGCACCTGGTCGATGACTTCCTCGCGCCGGGAACCCAGATCAAGACCGAGCGACCCGGCAAGGCGGCGGGCGTCGTGCCCGTCGACAGTATCGAGGGACCGACCGTCAGACTCGCTAACGGCGAGGTGCGACGAATCGACGATACGGAGGAGGCGCTCGAAATCCGCAACGGCGTCGAGCGGATTCTCGATCTGGGGGAGTATCTCGTCAACTACGGAGAGTTCGTCGAGAACAACCACCCGCTCGCGCCGGCGTCGTACGTCTACGAGTGGTGGGTCCAGGAGTTCGAGGCTGCTGGTGCGCCAGTACAAGCACTGCGCGACAGCACTGCCGTCGATCTCACCGATCCCACGCCCGAGGAGGCACTGGAGTGGGCGCGCGAGTACGACGCGCCGTTGCACCCGAAATACACCTATCTCTGGCACGACGTGAGTGTCGAGGCTGTCGACGCACTTGCGACGGCCATCGAGGCCGGTGAACTGGTTGCGACCGACGGCGCGATGGAGTCTGGCTCCGGTCCGGGGGCCGCCGACACAACGGCACAGGCTGACGCACTGGTCGTTCCACGGAGCGACGTGGTGTGCAGGACACTCGAAACGCTGCTCGTCGAGCACACCCAGGAGGAGGAGACGCTCTCAATTCCCGTCTGGAAGCCGCTGCTTCGGACGCTCGGATTCGAGGACGACCTGGAGCGGTCCTGGACACTTGACGACCTGAGCGAGCGCGCCCGAAGCTACGATGAAGGCGACAATGCAATTCTCGCCAGCAACGAGATCGCGCCGTTCGAGGTCCGCGAACGCGCACCCACACGGGTCGGCAACCGGATGGGTCGGCCGGAGAAATCCGAGGAACGGGAGCTCTCACCGGCGGTCCACACGCTCTTTCCCATCGGCGAGGCCGGCGGCAACCAGCGCTCGGTCGGGGATGCCGCTGACCACGGTGACGAGGTCGAGGGAACCAGGGGTCAGATCGAAGTCGAAGTCGGTCGCCGGGAGTGTCACTCCTGTGAGACGCGTACGTATCGTCCGCGCTGTCCAGACTGTGGTGACGTCGCCGAGGCCGTTTACGTCTGTCCGGACTGCGAACGCGAGGTCGAACCCGACGAGTCCGGGCGCGCGGAGTGTCCGAACTGCGAGGTGCTGGCCAGCCCGACGCAGTACGAGACCATCCATCTCAGACAGGAGTACAAGCAGGCGCTGGACAGCGTCGGCGAGCGCCCTTCCGTGTTCGACAAACTGAAAGCTGTCAAGGGGCTCACGTCCGAGGAGAAGACGCCGGAACCGCTCGAAAAGGGGATTTTGCGGGCGAAACACGACGTCTCGGCCTTCAAGGACGGGACGGTTCGCTACGACATGACGGACCTGCCTGTCACCGCCGTTCGACCCGACGAACTCGACGTGACCGTCGACCAGTTTCGCGAACTCGGTTATCACGAGGATATTAACGGCGACCCGCTCCGACACGACGACCAGCTGGTCGAACTCAACGTGCAGGACGTGGTTCTCTCTGACGGCGCCGCAGAGCACATGCTGAAGACGGCCGATTTCGTCGACGACCTGCTCGTCGAGTACTACGGGCTCGACCCCTACTACGAACTCGAGGACCGCGACGACCTCGTCGGCGAACTCGTCTTCGGGATGGCTCCCCACACGAGCGCCGCGACTGTCGGACGAGTTGTCGGATTTACGAGTGCTGCAGTTGGCTACGCTCATCCGTACTTTCACGCGGCCAAGCGAAGAAACTGCTTCCATCCGGAGACGAAAATCTGGTACCAAGACGAAGAAGATGGCTGGCATCATCAGGCAATCGAAGATTTGGTCGAGGAACAGTTGGACGGCCCCAGAAAAGATGATTTCGGCACACAGGTACAGGAACTCGATACAGATCTCAGCGTTCCATCGATAACCGAAGACGGGGGCCAAACTGTACAGTCAGTTGAGGCTGTTTCCAAACACCCCGCACCGGAACATCTCGTGGAAATTGAAACGCGTGGCGGTCGTCAACTGACGGTAACCCCAGACCACGAGATGGTCCGGTACGACGATACCGTTGAGCGTATTCGGGCAAGTGAACTTGAGATTGGTGACACCCTTCCATCGCCAAAAGAAATCAATTACGAAGGGGAGAACTACTCGATAGACCTTCTTGAAGCGTTCATAGAAACACCATCCATTCCGGTCGAAGAATTGACGATTCGTGGTATTGGGTCCGAACAGCTAAAAAACATTTTCCGGGAACACACTCCTAGTGAGGAGTATGTCGGCCCAACGGCAGATGCACTCGGTACCAGTACGTCAACAGTCTACAACTGGGTTGGTCGTGATAGCATCCCTGCCGATAGACTCATTTCACTCGTTGGACGCAAGAATATTACAGCGTGTGTCCCCGATGACGTTACGCTTGCAATCCGTCGGGATACGGCTGAAGTGGAGCGTCATTTCACTATAGACAAGGCATTTGCCAGTCTATTGGGTTACTACACTGCTGAAGGATTCGTCCGTCGTAATTCTGGTTCAGCCTATCAAACCACTATCTGTACTCCTGATGAGTCGGTTCGTCAGTCGCTTATCGAGACGTTCGAACAAACACTTGGTGTCGATGCATACGAAGAGAATGAATGGAAGATCACGGTTTCCAGTCGCCTCGTTGCGACACTGTTTGCGGATATTCTCGATACCGGTTCACGAGCAGAAACAAAACGGATTCCAGAGTGTATTATCAATGCGCCGAGAGGACAGGTTCGTGCGTTTATGTCTGCGTACTTTGCCGGAGATGGAAGTACTGTTGGCGACAGAGTCGAAATCCGTGCCCACACTGTCAGCGACGAGCTGAAAACGGACATTCAGGTCCTATTGAAGCGATTTGGAATTTCCACAAAATCGTATGAAGAGACACGAACGCCATCTACTGGTGCAGTTGCGGAGTTCTACGACGACAAGGTGCCTGAATTCGAGAGCTGGGTCTTGAAGATTACCTCGGAAAATGCTGTTCGATTCAGTGATCGTATTGGTTTTGATCTGTCCCGAAAGCAGAGACAACTTGAGGAGGCAATTGACTCAATTGAAACCCGTCCACAGCGGTTGTTCGGTGATGGTGGCGATGTCTGGCTCGATGAAATTGTCTCTATCGACTATGTAGCATCTGACACTGACTACACGTACTGTCTCACAGTTGAGAAGACACATACACTGATTGCGAACGACCTATATACCGCTCAATGTGACGGAGATGAAGATTGTGTAATGCTACTCCTTGATGGACTTTTGAACTTCAGTATCAAATTCCTGCCAAATCAGCGCGGCGGGAGGATGGATGCACCATTGGTCATGTCCTCTCGCATCGACCCGACAGAAATCGACGACGAGGCGCACAACATCGACATCATGCGGCAGTATCCACTCGAGTTCTACGAGGCGACGCGAGAACTCGCAGAGACCGGCGACGTCGAGGACGTGATGACAATCGCAGAGGAGACGCTGGGGACCGACGGCGAGTACTCCGGGTTCGACCACAGCCACGAGACGACCGACATCGCGGCTGGACCGGACCTGTCGGCGTACAAGACGCTGGGGTCGATGCAGGAGAAGATGGACGCCCAGTTGGCTCTCTCTCGCAAACTTCGCGCGGTCGACCAGACCGACGTCGCAGAGCGCATCATCGAGTACCACTTCCTACCGGACCTGCTTGGCAACCTGAAGGCGTTTTCGAGTCAGGAGTTTCGCTGTCTCGGGTGCAACGAGAAGTTCCGACGTGCGCCGCTGTCGGGAGACTGCCCGGAGTGTGGCGGGCGTATCAACCTGACCGTCCACGAGGGGTCGGTCAACAAGTACATGGACACGGCCATTCACGTCGCCGACGAGTTCGGCTGTCGGGACTACACGAAACAGCGCCTCGAAATCCTGGAGACGCGTATCAACCGCATCTTCGAGGACGACACGAACAAGCAGTCGGGAATTGCTGACTTTATGTGAGTTCGGTCAGGTCTCGTCTCGCACGTCAGTCAGGATGGTCTTTCAGCCTCTTCCTTCTCGCTTTCTTCTGTTTCGAGTTCCTCTTGTAGCTCTTCGACTTCCTGTTCGCTTTTCTGTCTGCCGCGTTCGAACTCCTTGGTCGCCTGTCCACTCGCACGGGCGAGTTCCGGGAGTTTCGATGCACCGAACAGCAGGATGATTATTCCGAGGATGGCCGCGATTTCGATGCCGCCGAGAAACAACGGCTGTGAAAGCATGGATGAGTGTATTTCGGGTCGAGAGAACAATAAACTCTTGGCTAGTTATCGCCCTCACGAGTAGTCAACTTCACAATGTTTATCAAAAGAACGGAGAGCAGTAACAATATGGGTGGCTCACCGGAATGGGGGCTCCGTCTACGGATGGTGGCCTCCGTGTTGCTCCTCTTCCTCGTTACGACCGGTTTTCTGTTGGTAGTCTGGGTTATCATACTGTTTTTTGCGCTTCTATTCACCTTAGGCTCCTCGCAAGCTACATCGGTCGCGACGATGTTTACCGGCGTCTTTGCAGCACTGATCGTGGCCCTCGAATTCACCCAGCGTCACTCGATTGCCCAACGAACAGAGGCCGAGCCAGTTACAATAGAAGAGTTTCCCGATCTCTACCGACACGTAGCGAAAATAGCACAACAATACGACATTCCTGTGCCACAGATTGCGGTGTCGAACCGGCGCGAGCCAAAGGCGCTCGTCGTCGGCTATCGTCAGAAGAATACGTTGCTCATTCTCTCGGAAGGAACAATGGAGACGCTCACCGACAGCGAGTTAGAGGCCGTACTGGCTCACGAACTTGCCCACATCGCCAACCGGGATGCGATGGTGATGACGGCAGTTTCGCTTCCGGTGATGCTCGCAAACGGCCTCCGAAGTCGGCTCTGGTCGATTATTACTCAATCACCGTCCAGTACACAGAAGGAGGACAGCGTACGAGGAAGTGGCTGGGGAATACGGGCGCGTGACGGTGCACGGAGTGTCATAGTTACATTTCTGATACTCAGTGGTGCCAAGCTTCTACTGTTCACCGTCTCGACAGTCGCCTGGATACTGGCACGTACGGTTGTTGCAGTCCTCTCCCGGAGCCGGGAACTGGTTGCAGACAGGGCCGCTGCGGAACTGCTTGGCTCGCCGTCACAGCTATCGAGTGCGCTCGTCAGTCTCGACGATTCCGTTGACGAACTGCCACGCCAAGATCTCAGAGAAGTATGGGACATCTCTGCCATGTCTATCGTTCCGCTGGAACCGGTGACAGCGAAGCCAGAAATGCTCGGTCCAGAGGGCAACGGAACGCCGTTTCTCTGGTCAGTTCGCGCACCTCTCAGACGGGCGTTCCGAACGCATCCTCGCACTGAGACGAGAATTGAGCGACTCTCGTCGTTTGAAACACGGCGACACAGCTGATTTTCTACGAACACCTCCTAAACTGCGTTACTCTTCCAGACAGGCCGCGACGATGTGCAACAGCTTCTCACCGCGGACCTCCTCGGCGAACAGGGGAACTCGTCGGACGTCGTGACCTCGGAAGATATCTTGCGACCGTGCCAGCGCGCGCTGTTGGACCTCCCAGCGACGGGCGCAGAACTCACAGTCAGTATGGTTTGGGGAGACGAACCAGTCCGGATCGAGACTGGCGATCTCGCTCGGATCCTGCATGACGCGGTTGACGACGACGGTTCCCACGGGCACCTCGAAGGCGGCCAGGCGGTCGAGCATCCGCTCGGACTCCATAACGCTCAGCTCTTCTGGCACCATCACGAGACGGAAATCCGTCAGCGCGGGGTCCCGGAGCAGTCCACGAAGGCGCTCGATGCGTGCGGAGAACTCCTTGAGATTGTCGATCCCGTCCTCGTCTGGCTCGTCACCGAACATATCCATCATGCCGCTCATTCGCTCGCGGATTGTGAGCAGCTTTCCCATCATCGAATCGAGCATCTCGGGCAGTTCGAGCAGGCGTAGCGTGTGTCCCGTCGGCGCGGTGTCGACGACGACGCGCTCGAACCGGGGATCGTCGAGGTACTCGAGCAGCAACCGGATTGCGGCGGCCTCGTCAGCACCGGGCATCGACCCGGCAAGGGGGTTGGCTGCATCGTCGCCGAGCATCCCCGCGAGCGGGTTTCCACCGCCGTCCATGCCGAACGGACCGTCCGCGAGCGCGGCTTCGGGGTCGATTTCAGCGCCATAGAGCGGGATGTCGTCGTGAATCCGGGCCGGTTCCTCTGGAATGTCCGTCTCAAGCGTATCCGAAAGCGAGTGTGCTGGATCCGTCGAGACGACGAGCGTTTCCGTGCCGTCGCCCGCGCTAGCAAGCGCCGTCGCGGCGGCCATCGTCGTCTTGCCGACGCCGCCTTTCCCGCCGTAGAGGACGTACTCGGCCGCGTCGACGCCCGAGGGAAGTGTCTCGGTGTCGATATCCTCGATTGTCTCGACAGGCTCGACGTCTATCTCCATATCTTTCGGTTTCTACTCCAGCGTTGTGTACCCGTCGAACCGTCCCAATCAACGCACGCCGACTTCACTGGATGAAGCAATCGGCGCAATCAGCTTCACTCGATGAAGCCTTCGATGCGGTCGAGCGCTTCCTTCAGGTCGTCGATACCAGTTGCGTAGGACACTCGGAGGTGTCCGTCGCCGCCGTCACCGAAGGCCGTCCCGGGGACGACAGCGACACTGGTCTCCTCGAGCAGAGCCTCTGCGAACTCGGTCGCGTCGTCCCAGGGACAGGCCGGAAAGGCATAGAACGCGCCTTTCGCGCGGAAGCAGTCCAGTCCCATCTCTTCGAACCGGGAGAGAACAAGTTGGCGGCGGCGGTTGTACTGGGCGCGCATCTCGGCGACAGCGTCGTCACACGACGAGAGTGCCTCGATTGCTGCGTGCTGGGCCGTCGTCGGTGCCGAGAGCATCGTGTACTGGTGGATGCGGTTCATCGCGGAGATGGCCTCACTCGGGCCGAGCGCGTACCCGAGGCGAAATCCAGTCATCGCGTACTCCTTGGAGAAACCGTTGAAGACGATGGTCCGCTCGCGCATCCCCTTGAGCGTCGCAATCGAGGTGTGCTCGTGTTCGTAGCTCAACCCGGCGTAGATTTCGTCTGCGAGCACCGTCAGGTCGTGCTCGCGGGCGAACTCGGCAACCGCCTCGAGTTCGTCGCCGGTCATCGTCGCTCCAGTCGGGTTGTTGGGATAGCTGTAGACGAGCACGTCGGCGTCGGCGGCCCCGCTCGATTGAAGGACATCGTAGGTTAGTTTGAACTCGTCCTCGCGTCGTGTCTGGACCGAACAGACCTCGCCGCCAGCGAAGATGACGCCCGGAACGTAGGAGACGTAACACGGCTGGGCGACAGCGACGGTATCGCCTGGATCGACGAGCGCGCGAAAGGCGAGGTCGAGTCCCTCACTCGCCCCCGCGGTCACGAGAATCTCGTCGTCGGGACTGTACTGCAGGTCGTACTTCGCAGCCATTCGCTGTGCAATCAGGTCACGAAGTTCCCGCTTGCCCCGGTTTGCAGTGTAGGACGTCTTGCCCTGTTCGAGGGAGGTGATTGCGGCGTCGCGTGCGGCCCACGGCGCGGAGAAATCCGGTTCACCGACTCCGAGCGAGATGATGTCGTCCATCTCCTCGGCGAGTTCGAAAAAGCGGCGGATTCCTGACGGCGGAACCTGTTCGACGCGGTCAGCCAGTTTCATGGTGAGATGGAGAGTCTCTCGTCGTCGTCGCCGTCACCGAACTCGATTCCCTGTTCCTTGTAGGTCGTCATGACGTAGTGGGTCACGGTCTGGGTAATCTCCGGAACCGGCGCGACTTTGTCGCTGATGAAATTCGACACCTCCCGCATCGACGGCCCTTCGACGACCATCATGAAATCGAAGTCGCCACTGACGAGATGGAGCGACTCGACGTTCGGGAACTTGGCGAGACGGCTCGCAATGTCGTCGTATCCCGTCTCCCGGTCGAGAGTCACGTTCAACTCGACGACGGCCTGGACGAGTTCGTCCTCGCGTTGCTGATGGTCGACGACTGCTCTGTATCCTCTGATGACGCCCTCGCTTTCGAGTTCGTCGATAATCGATTCGATTTCGGCGGGGTCGCTCCCGGTCTGGCGTGCAAGGTCATCGACGCTGTATCTTGCGTTTTCACGGAGAAGTTCGACGACTTCGTCGGCCGTACTCATACCCATAGAGCACCGGAGTACGTACAAAAGTATTGCTATGGTGTGTGGGGGTTTCAGGATCCAGGCTGGACTGCAATCAGTCCTCTATCGCTTCGAAGAACTCCGCTTTCGTCTGGAGTTTTCCTTCGTAGACAACTGGCGTTTCGCTCAGGGAGAGAAACTCCCGGAGTTCGTCCTCTTCAACTTCAACTGTGAGGGTCGAGGGTATGAAGTTGTGTCTGTTTGCCTCTGCGTACATAATGCCTGCTCCTATCGAATACTGAACTAATCCTGCAGCATACGCGCTAACTTCCAGTTCGTACGGTGATTCAGCCTTCGAAATGCGTCTAAGATGTACAGGTCCACCATCGGGCTGTATTATTTGCGCAGCGTGAGTTCCAACAGTTGTATATTGTTTACCGATAGGGGTAGTCCCTCGAACAATGCTGAGGCAGGTCCCAACTGGGAATCCCTGGTTCAGTAACCATCCGATCAAATTTCCAATTCGAAGGGCATATCTATCTGACACGTCGCTGTACGTAACGATACCACCGCTGCTCCCTTTCTGGACAAGTCGCTTTCCTTGCTGATACGATTGACACGCGTTGAAAAAGAACGTGGTCACATTACTGTCTTTAACTGTCGCAACGTCTAGCATTCCGTCAACACACTCTAGACCATCAGGCGTCGCATGACCGACAAAGTGGAAATAATCTGTCCCTGACTCGATTATCTGCCGGAGTTGATCGGTCGATATCTGCGAGTACGCCGACAACTCCATGGGAAAGTCATCGCGGGGATCCCAGTTTTCCTC
>LKMJ01005278.1_pt1 | contig 12190 bp, 15 predicted proteins | sample 643391 | NCBI WGS metagenome assembly LKMJ01 (sample SAMN04112250, study PRJNA286221) | soda lake metagenome | biome: soda lake; feature: Kulunda Steppe; material: water; isolation source: sample PL-Br10 brine of Picturesque Lake | place: Russia: Kulunda steppe | collected 2010-07
GCTCTTTAAGGTTATTCAAAGTGTGTGAGGTATAAATAGAGCCTCCCACACCAAGAAGAATGGTGTGAAGGATGACTTTCTTGGCCTTTAAGCGCTTCCAAAGAACTTCATGTTGTTTTCTAGAGGCTTCCAATTCTAAGAGACATTCGCAATCCCTGCTGGCCATGCCATGGCATGTATGCAAGTCAGATCTGGGCTACCCCTTACGTACGACAGGGCAGAGAGATGGACAATCTCTTACAGAATTGGTTGCTTGCAGTACTTAAAAATTGTTGGGGGTCAGGGTCACTACTCCTTCTTGGTGTATCATGCGAGAATGTTGTCTGGAGCCCCTGCAATTTGATTGATTTTGAGCAGCAGCGGTTTTACTGCACCACAATGAAACTGCACCACAATAAAAGAGATTTTGCATGCTGACGTATGGCTCAGCTCGGGGTCTGCCAATTGTTGGTCCTCCCATATTCTTTTGGCAATGGAGGGCCTGGCACACTCCCACACTTTCAAATGAAACCTGGGGAACTGTGAGTCCATTGACCTTAATCGTTTTGTTGTGGACCTCAGAACTAGGCATCTGCTTTACTGGGAGCCTTTCTCCAGCAAACATCCAAGAGAGCGTAATAGTAAATGGTTCTTACCACCAGTGGTGCGCTCCACCTACAAACAGGGTCCTTGTTACATGTTCTCATTACCCACTTCCCTACAATATGTGTTCCTTGACCTCCCTCTTGATGTCATTCGCAGCGTTACCCGATTAAGACTCTGTGTCCACACCCTTTGCTTTGAGACAGCTTCTTGGAATCACATGTCTTCCACAATGTGTGACCGCCGTGAGGCTAATGATGATATTCAGGATGAGCAACATCTATCCCAGTGCACTCATCCTCAGGTTCTCTCTCCGCAGAAAATTTGCCCTCTACTCACTCAGACAGGATCTTATGGTGAGTCTTCTTTCTTAAACCAGAACAAGCTTTCTCATCCATGAATTACTTGCTTTTTATGAACAGGCTAGTTGTCGCACTCCTTCACTGAAGGCCTTATTCTTGTTAACCTTGTGGTGGGATCATGCTCCATCATGTCCACCTCCACTTTTGACCGATATTTTATGGCAGTGGCAAGCCACAAGTGATAACAAGTTTCTGTTCTACTCATCATGCAGCTGTTTTACGCCACTGGCTGTACTTCAGCATGTCCGGGTCTCTTGGAGGTAGAGGACCGTCTGGTGCGTGCTGGCATGCCTCCCTCAATATACATGCCAACAGGGGGTCTCCTGGGCCCTCTAGAGGAGCATTGCATTCCTATCATACATGATTTTATGGTGCATTACTCTTGTGACCAGTGACCATTGGGGTTTGGACCTACCAGTGAGCTTGAGGTAAGGGGTATGAAGCATCCCCTGCCGAACGAGGGCAGTCTAGCCAAAGCCTACCACTGGCAGGTCTGCGAGCTGAACCAGAATTTAGAAAGGCACCAAGTGCAAATCGCTTGGTGTTTTGAACGTCTGGTCACGATTCTTGCAGTCTACTCGGCTGCAGCGTTGCTGCCCAAACAGCAAGCCGAACAATCCTGGCCTCTGACACTACACTACGGACAAGCCCCCTACCCCAGAACCCTTGTGCAACCTCTGCTGGAACTCCTGCGCCGTGCACATGGCCCAATCTGGCTTGCCACTGCTGCCGCCTTCTTTGAACTCTAGCACGTGCGTGTGGTAGTGCAAGAGCTGCATGCGGTGACCAACGCTCACGTAGCAGCTGCACCGAGCACGCAGCAGGCTGTACAGTACAGTCTCTGCGAGGCAGCGACAAAAACACGAAAGGAGCGTCAGGCTGTGCCATGTCAATGCAAGACCATAAAGCAGGGCACATGTGTGTGTGTGCGTAAGTGCATGCGTGCATGTGTTTGCGTTAAAACGTACATGTGCGCATGCGTGTGTGTATGCGTGTTCGTGTGCGCGCGCATGCGTGTGTTTGCATGCATGTGTACGTGTGTTCATGTGTGTGTGTGCAAGTGTGTGTGTGTGTGTTCAATTGTGTGCAAGTTTGTGCATACGTCCTGTACTTCCTGTGCTGCACGTGCCTCGTCACTCATGCACTCCTGCCTGGGAGCCCCCTCCTTACCTAAGTGCCCATCCACAGCACTGGTTGCTTCATCCAGGAATGCCAGCTGGGGCGCATGTGCCAGGAGACGCAGCACAGCCACACGCTGCTGCTCGCCAGAGGACAGCAGCTGCGACCAATCGCACTGAGCATCCAGGCCGCCAACCTGCACATGCACGCGCACGCAAGAACGCAAAGAGCCACCAATTGCACTGGGCATCCAAGCCGCCAAGCTATGCACACATGCGCAAGCAAGAACACAAGGAGCCAAGCAACATTTACTGTGCGGAGCACAGCATCAAGGCAAGGGAGAAGATGTGCTGCACGCAATGGGGTGCCCACGCACAATGCAAAGCTCTTTGAACTCGCATGCACACGCACACACATACGTGCACACACAACCAAAACGGGCACATACTACACAAATGTAAGCACAAAAAGATCAAGCACACTTACATGAATAGCACAGGGCATGGACGCTAGTGCAACTCTGGTGAAGGGCACAGACCATACACTTTGCAAATATTCAAGCATGCATGGGGCGCGTATGGGCGCACGAGCAGCTCTGCAAAAGACCCTCTAAGAGACATGCACGTTCTGTCTGCTTGCCGTCACACGCAAGCACACTGCACAACGTGCACTGCATGTAGCACACTGCACAATGCACACTGCACGTAGCACACTGCACACTGCACATAGCACAATGCACAATGCACACTGTGCATAGCACCATGTACGCTGACTGTCAGGCACGTAATACGCAATTCACAAACTGCAGAGTGTACAGAAGGGCAATGAGCACGCAAGCCAGGGCAGGTAAGGCAGGCAGGCGCAGTGCGCAGGAGAGCGCAAGCGGCATGAAGCAGGGCAGGCTGAAACACAGAGGAAAACGACCTGCACCCTGGAGCACAGCTGCTGCAGCCGTGCATGCTCCTGCCGCTTGTGCTCAGCCACCCACGCCCAGTTGCCTCCTGCCGCTTGTGCTCAGCCACCCAAGCCCAGTTGCCCATGCGCGCTCACCCTGGCGCACAGGTCCTCCAGCCGCACATCCTCCAGCAGCTCGTGTAGCTCCGCATCGCTGGGCACAGGAGGCCCACCCGCTCCCCCCATCACGCACCGGCCGCCCCCCTCTAGCCCCATCCCCGTCCCCGCGCCCAAGCAGCCTCCGCTGCCGTTTGCGCCCAGCCCGCCCTTCCGTTGCAGCGCCTCAGTCTGGGAGAGCTCCATGCTGCTGCTCTTGGCCACCACGGCGTCCCCCACAGCTTGCCGCCCTCCGACCGGGCAACCTGCCCCACCTTCCAGCATGCCGCCCGCTGCCGCGCCTGCGCCCCTGCTACCCCCCAGCCCTGCCCCCCCTGCTGACACGTGGATGGTGGCCACCCCACCCACTGCTGCATCCGCGCTGTAGCTGGGCAGGCCTGTGCGCTCCTTGCCTGTTGTGGGGCCGGGGTGCTGGAGCAGGGGCGCGCGCTCTGCATCAGCGCTGACAGAGGGGCCTGCGCATCGGAGGGAGTTGGAGGCACCTGCTTGGATTGCGCACGGGGCCAGCACTCCAGACGCACACAACGCAGGGCAGAGAGCAGAGGACTTAAACATGCACAATTGCTGCTTGGCTATTGGCAAGCAGTGGGGCTGGGCAGGGGCGCAGGGGGGGGGAGCGCCATTACGGGTGATGAGGGGGTATGCCATCGCATTTGATGAGGGAAGGGGGAGTGGTTAGGGCATGTGATGGGTGGTAATGACCTTTACGCGTGATGAGGAGGATGGCCAGAGTTTATGATGGGGGAGATGGCGATCGCATATGATGGAAGGGGTGGCTAGTGCTTGTGATGGGGGGCGAATGGCCAGTGCATGTGATGGGAGGAATGGCCAGTACATGTGATGGGCACCTAGGGAGTGGGGCATGAATAGGGATCTGGACGTTGTACTGATGCCTTGTTGGGGTACTAACGCTTCTGTTGGCAAGTACTGATACCTTCAGAGACAGTGCTAACACGATGAGAGCCTGCTAGAGCGGGACAGTTGGTGAGTTGGTTGGCTGGCCGAGCGCGTCTCCGCACGCGTCTGCAAGGGCCATCCCAGAGGTTACCTGAGAAAGCGATGGTTTCAGTGGTGAAGCTCCTAGGGTCACCAGAGTCCAAGTCTTCTGCTGCAGTCATGCAGGGCCCGCATCTTACTGAGACCAGCTAGTGCTACTGCCTGGCCATTGCAGCTCGTGTGCAGAATTCACGTCCAGGGGCTCAGTGGCATAGAAGTTTGAAAGGGCAATCGACAGCACACTCCAGCAGCGGAGGGAGAAGATGGGACACTGTGGCCCAAGGAAGCAAGGCCAAGCCTTGTCTCGCAAAATGGCATGGCCTGCACTGGAGAGGAGCTTTGGCCTATCGCAACTGTGCAAGGGCATACAGACCATCCTCCTCTGGTGCCCCACCCTGAGGACCCTTACCAGATGGAAAAAGCAGCTGGTGGCGCAGAGTGCCAAGAGGCATGAAGGGCTTTTGAGGTAGGAAAAACGTGCTTGTGGGCATTGTCGCGCTGCCTGACCCTGCATTTCCACGTGTGTGGACGTGTGCATTACTGCATTACTGCGTGCAACTCTCAAGAAGCACGCATACTAGATTGTGAGGAGGCTGCAGCATTCAAAACCCCTCTCTGTACTTACGGCAGACAGCCTCCTATCATTTGGACCCAGGCGCTGTGTCATGTCCAATCCATCAGGCTTGCAGCGTGTAAATATGTGTTGGGCAGGAGCTTGATGGGGCCAGATTCAAGGAAATAACTTTCTCTGGGTAGCAGCACATGCGCAACTTTGAGCGAGCCATGTTCAGCTCTGTGCTTACCTTGGGTCCAAAGGCCTGCTAGGGCACGCAAGAGGCTGCTCTTCCCGCACCCTGAAGGCCCCACAATCAGCAAGGAGTGGCCTGCGCGTGTTGCATCAAAGCCCCCAAGTTGATGAACATCAACAAAGATTTAAACAAAGGCACGCTGCATAAGGTTTCAGAAAGTGCTGAACAGAAAAGCTCAGTTCTGTCTTTCAGGCTGAGATGCTCCTGCATCGCGCAACTGCATGCAATCCTGCTGGACATTCTTCACAAAACATTGCTCCTGCATCGCGCACAACTGCATGCTTCTTCAAAAATGACGCCCCACTTTGGAATAGGCAAGATGATTGATAGTACTTTTTGTCTCGCCTTCTTGCTCAGGTGCGTCACTCAACCTGACAAAAGTTGTGATCAGGCTTTGGGTCTCGATCAAGTCAAGCCTCCTGGCACAAGCACTAGCCTTTGATGTGGAAAAGCCCTGTATGAGAGACAAGGGCTCACTGACCAGGTGCAGGAGCAGCTCGCCATTTCAAAACTATCCCAAAGCCACAAAGGTCTCAACCAAGTACGTGCTCATGCATGATCATCACCCATCTGATCTCCACTTCATGCTCCCAGGTTCCTCAGCCCCAGGCCCATGCTGCACACTCACCTGGTTGCAGCTGCACACTCACCTGGTTGCACACTCACCTGGCTGCACACTCACCTGGTTGCACACTCACCTGGTTGCACACTCATGCTGCACACTCACCTGGTTGGACACTCATGCTGCACACTCACCTTGTTGCACACTCATGCTGCACACTCACCTGGTTGCAGCTGCAAGCTGAGGTCCTGGCACAATAGGTCGTAGGGACGGCCTGGGAGGTTGACTGACAGCTTCTCTAATGTCAGCCCCTCAGCTTCAGGCAGCACGTGCCTCTGTATGGTGGTGTGTGGGCCTGAGCTAGCTTGACCTTTGATGGGTAGCTCAACTGCAGAGACAATGGTTGGACACAACAAGGTGGCTGGTGTGGGTGTAAATGTGCACTTGCAGCACATCAAGTACATCATACGCCTCGGCAATGAAGTCGCCCTTCTGGTCCTGGTTGCAACCTTGAAACTGGTATTGACACAGAGTGGTTTCAGGTTGAAGACTTCATTGAGATGCAATTTAAATTTGCTTGAATGTTCCAGGTAACTTTCACTGTAAGTTTTAACTTCTGATAGCTGAAAGAGGCTAGACATAGCAGAGACAGCCCTTCTCAAAAGGCGACTGGTATCAGAACAGCGTGCTTGCCGTTTGCAGCATGCATAAAGCTTTCACGCATGGAGGAATAGCGCATGGAATTAAGAAGAGGTGCTCCCCAGAGGTGCATAGCTGGCCTACCAGCTGAGCCCAGTATTCAGCATTTGCGTAAGGAAGTATCTTGCATGGCCACCAGCTGGGTCCAGTACGAGCATACACAAGGGGAAGGATCTTGCATGGCTGCCTTATGCCCTGACTGACCTATGTCCCTAGGGTTCTGGAAGTGATGGGACTGGAGGGCAGTCAGGAGGGCATCCAGACGATCGGTCTCTGCAGCCAGACCTGTGATCTGAGCAAAGGCGCGATCAAGCAAGATTGGTAATCTGAGCAAATTATAGCAACCCCTAATCCCATGCACGTACAATAGAAGTACCCTACGAGGACACAACGGCAGCTGCGCCTTACGCTATGCTGAATCGTGGGCAACTACAGGCTGCTCATTGATTCCAACAATGCCGCACATGTACCATGTATATGAGTAATGCCGCACAAATTCATGGATATGAAGGTGGATTTGGAACCTCTAAAATTTGGTGAACGGTACCATGCCATGAGCATGCATGTGGTTAAACGCACCTGACCCAGATTGGTGATGATGATGGAAAGAGCCTGATTTATTGAAGAGAATGCAAATGAGGTCTGCGATATTGTCCCGAACTCAATTTCACCAGCAAAGTACCTGAGTATCAGCCCGTGCAAAGCAGGGAATAGCTTCAATAACCTGAGGATTTGGCAATCGGTTCTTACCAGGTACGATGGGCATGGGATCAGTAAAACAAGTTTAGATGATGCATCTGCTGGAAACAAGTGAAAGAAGCACAAAAAGGGAGACAGGGATGCAGCAGGAGTGGTTGAGTGGATGCCAGAAAAGAAGAGGGCCTGCTTCTCACCTTGGTGCAGTCAGAAGGGATGGAACAAGGATGGTCTGCATCAGTTGAAAGCCAATGATGGTCACGACAAAAGACAGCTAAAACAGTGTACATACTTTTATGTGTGATGTAAAGGATGCCGTATTATTTTGAATGCTTGGGACATCGTGCATTAACTAGCAAAGGTTGAAAAACATTAGTCATTCTTTTTTTGAGGTGGAACTTAGACTTCCAAAGAGGCCCTGGACTGTAAACTGCCTGACCTGGTAAGCAACATGCAGCACAAGCACTGTATCCAACCATCACACATGACCTCTTGCTTCCAAAATTCACAATTTAAGGGTGGCTTTCAGGGACATGACAAATCCAAGTTTAATGCTATTGCCTTAAACAAGCTTGGCAGCATGGGTGAGAAGCGCATACTCAAGTGTCTGTAAATGGCAATTATGGGTTGACTATACAAAACTCCTGTGCATGAGGAAGTTTGAGATGTGTAAGGATGAGCAGGGCAACCAACTGCAATTGGCATACTTACGGCATACTGGTAAATTGACGTCCATAAATCGTAGTATCCAGTAAAACGGATGCGGGTTGCTGCAGCAGACAACACCGCAGCTAATCTGCTATGAACCTGCGTATTGAGATAGGTGATGCAAATGCAACATGACATAAGCAGCCAGATAACAGCCTGAGCAGGGCGGGACGTCAAATATAGGAATTGCGGGCAGTACAGATAAACGCTGCAGTCAGGATACAGGCATTACACAAACACTTGCGTGCTATGATTAGGCAATAAAGCTCACCATTCGGGCCTCTGCCTTCTCTCCACCGTAAAAGGCAATGCTCTCGGCGGACTCTCGCACGCGCACCAGCGCATACCGCATGTCCCCCTCCAGTGCCAGCAACTGCATGTTGGTGACATACGCATGTCCTTGTGCTCTGGTGAGCATACACCAAAGCCTCAACACGCAAGCAAACGTTTTTACGTATACAAACTTTTAACCATAGTCATTGCCGACCTTGTAAGATGCACAGGCTAAGATAACTTGCCAACTTTATTGAGCCGTACTCGGAAAAAAATGCAGTGTCTGAGCTAGGCTTACGCCGTAAGTTACGGTTTGGAATCCTTATTTTAGCGGTACTCACTGTGTAATACAGACGCATTAAAACCTTCCCAAACACTGAGGTCGTGACCAAGGTGCCCACGCCCGCATACAGGAAAAGGAAAATCACCAGCTGCCCTGAAACGCTCCACAAGACTCCTGCATGTGTGTGTGCATGTGTACAAGGGCTGCGCATCTTGGACCGCCCTGAAAACATCAATGCTAGAGCTTTCCTCAATTCCCCACTTGCCTCACAGAGGGGTCAATCGGTGGGGCGCTTATGCCAGAACAATGTGCCTTCCATTCTAATTTCATTGGAAGATTAATGTTTGGCCAAACGATGACAGATGTGACAACAGAGATTCATCAAACATGATGTTTGGTACATGCAAGCTCTGTGCAAGCATGGTCATGGCATGATTCCACTCGATTTTAAGTGATCAAGCAAGGCAAAAACAGGTCCACCGACTTACTTGGCAGGTTCTGCTTCAGGTTATGACTTACCAGCAAACGCAGCGCAGTTGAAAAGCTTTTTGCAGAGCGCCAGAGTGATTGTGGTAGAAGAGGCAACAAAGGCACCGACATCTGCAAAACAAGTTTAATTTCTTTTTAGTTGGTCTAAGTTAGCAATGCATGTTGTGGACAGAAACATTTGCTTTGTAGACAGTTATTTGCAATAATATCACCTTGCCTTCATTTCTTATATGCAAGATACAAGGTGCATTGCGAATCAGGAAAAGCAATGTACTATTTTCAAACTCATGTGGCCGTTTGTGCCGGCGCCTTGGCGAAAGACATGCCGGAAAATTGCCTTTCTGGGGTGTGGAGAGTGTGAAATGCACCAGTGCTATCTACAATAAGAGAGTATATAGATGAGCTCTTAACTCATTGGTCAAGTTTATTAAGTATTGAATGGAGAAGAGAGCTTGGCACAGCTGCCACTATCAGGAGGAAGGGAAAGATATTGTTCACTTATGAAGGTAAGCCCGTACCTTAACCCCTCCTCATATTGCTCACCGTCACAAATGCGCTGATCTGGATTGTCCAAATTGGTAGGGCTATCCATAGCGGCCATGGAAGAATCAGCCAGTTTGCTTTTGCTGGGCATGGGAGACGCAGTGGCCGCACTTAGATTGCCTCCAGAAACAAGCCTGCAAAAGCATAAGCCCCCCAAGTTTGATCTTTGACACAAGCAAGGTAGAACATGCTCGTGTTGCAGATGCTGTGCACAAAAAATCTAGCCCGCTTTGCATCCCCATCAAGACAATGCTTAGACAATCAACTCCAATCAACAGCAACAGCAGTGTTCCACACTTTGTTCTTTTAAGTTTTGATTGTACCTGGTACTTCTGCTCATCACTTAAAAGTGGATTACGGTATGGCACACTGATACAGTGTCTGGTGCCCTGACAAGAACAGTAGGTGACAGCACATCAGACTAAACGCCAGAACCCCCATTAAATTTGTTGAACAGTTGACTTGGTTCACCTTCATGGAACAACTTGTCTGAAGCTTTGCTTGGCTGCAACGAGCAAATTATCATCTTAATGGAATTTGAAATTACCTAAACATGCCTGGAACAGTTCAATTTTTCCCTGCTTACATATCCACACATTTGCTGGTAGGGCATGTCTGCCTCAAAATATCAAGACAGGCACGTTAAACGCGATAGTGTCTTCATTGCCAAGGTCTGGACTCCATGTTATTTGACAGTGACTGATTAGCCAGCCTACAGATTCAGGTTGTGGGTGCCAATTGCTACACGATCAATGTTCTCCACATTTTTCAACCAATGGAGTGTGCCCTTCTCCACAAGGCACAGGCATGCCTGCATAAACACACACACAGACACACATCTTCTTCTTTTTCACGGAACACCCTCCCACTGAGTGGGACCTACTCCATGTTGCCCAAACACTTCTGCCTCCATGTTTTCGCCTACCTCCATGCCCACCTCTTCCGCACTACTGCCTGTACAGCCCTACTGTCCTGGTTTCCTTCAGAGCAAACTTCTAGTCTGTCATTTCCTGCAGGAATGCCACTACCCCAATCTGACTTAGAATGCACTCTGAGACCTGCAAAGGCCCTCTCAGGTCCTAAACTTGTTTACACTGGATACGCACCCGAGTCTGAAAAAAGCTTTATCCTTGAAATAAGCCTGAAGAAGGAGCCTGGTGAGGTAGGCCCTCCAAGCTAATACCATTCTGCAAGATTTTAATCAGTATACAGGCATGCAGCTGATGTCCAGTAAGCAGCCAGGCTACAGTTGACAGCAGATAGGCAAGAATTGAGCCTCTACAGGCTTGCTTTTTGGTGCGCCTTTTGTTGCTACTGTGATTTGCATTTCATGTCCATGCTTCCTTACAGATCTCCAACTTCTGAGCACCTCTGAAGAATACCAACCAATTCATTCATGTTTGTATAGGCCAAAAGTGCATGCATTGAACCATGAACAGCATGATCAAAAATGCGCAGCACACTAAATTCAACACACCTGTCCTCTACGAACTTGGTAAAGCTGAAGAGGGGTGCCGCCACACATATGATGAGCTGCAATTTAATTCAGGTGGCTCATCATGTGCAACATGCCTGGTCACTAAACACCTTGCAACTTGTTTGATTTAACTCACTGGCGCCTGGCAGAGCATACATGTCTCTCCTTCAATTGCAGTGAAGCATGGCATCTTGAAAAAGTTCGGTATGAAGCACTATGCACCCTGGCCACTACCTTAAGCATGCAGTATAATTCAGTGATTTCATTGTGCTGCGAATTCTCTACTTCTTGGGCATCAACAAAGAGCCAACCTGGTAAGAGCAAAAGGAGGTACCTACCACAAACTCGCGTATAGCCCGATAGAAGCCCACTGCAGTCGTTTAATCACACGACACAAGGCAGTGAGGCACAGGTTTCAAACTAAAAAGAAGCTTCTACCCAACTGCGGATGCTTGAAAGCAATGGTAGCTTGCTACATGCTGACCGACATGGTCCATGCATAGGTTTTCGTGCCAAAATGTGTCATGCTTGGACTCAATCTGACGCAAGTCTAGCACGTTTGGGATAACCCCAACCATTTTGACCTTTTTTAAAGCCTCACAGGTGTGCCTTATGCTATCCAACGATGCACAATAAAGTTATACGAGCACGCTTTACCTGTGTCCTTGCCAGACAGCTGCAAGGAGTACAGAGGGATGGTAACATGAGTACAAGAGCCAAAATGAAGACCGGAATGTGCAAGTACAATCAGTGGGATGCTTCCTCTCGCGACACATAAGGTATGAGACATCAAAAAGCTGGACATAAAATATCGTGTGTTGCCCTGCACTTTAAATGACAGACACAAAGCATATGTTGATTGCTCACCGCAGTTGAAAAATCCCTCTGAGCATAGCTAATTTTCACAAGAAGCCCAGTAGTGATGAGGGCTAAGCTGATTGTGGCGGCAGCATACCCGCAAGCCTTCCATTTCTCATCCCCTGCAAGCAAAAAAGCAGCGATACACTTCCCTTGATGAAGATGGTGTTGGCTCTGGCTTGGGTCTAAAGCATGTGCGAACATAGCTTGTACGCTCTAGCAAATGCTCAGGCTTTGAGCCTTGAACACGCGCAGCCTGTGTGAGCATCACCCCTGCCCATACCAGTAAACCAGAGCTTGGCCAAACGTGTCCACTTTGGCACTGTGGTTCGCAAATTAGTGGGGCCGTTTGACGCAGTCTGTCTGCTCATCGCAATGCAACCTAGGATAGATCATATGTTTGGGTTCAAGAGGCTCATCATATCTTAAAAGTTTAAAATGCACAGTAAAATATGCAGCAATAGATAAACAACATGCTTTTGAAAAGTAATCCACAGTATACTCCCGTTTCCGAAGATACAATAATCCAAATTCTTACGTTAGTTTCATCTATAAATTGGGCATGCTGCCCTCAAAGTACTTAACACAATTGATACCACTGCTTGCTGATAAGCCAGGTTTAGGCTCTTACGCCAATCTGCCTGCCTGTCAATTCTATTTTTA
>LKMJ01005279.1_pt1 | contig 12189 bp, 12 predicted proteins | sample 643391 | NCBI WGS metagenome assembly LKMJ01 (sample SAMN04112250, study PRJNA286221) | soda lake metagenome | biome: soda lake; feature: Kulunda Steppe; material: water; isolation source: sample PL-Br10 brine of Picturesque Lake | place: Russia: Kulunda steppe | collected 2010-07
AACAATATAATTTATTTTTAGTTCACCTACGTGCTATTATTGCATCAATTATTGGGTTAACTTTGAGCGTAATTTCTTTATCGTTTATATATGCAGGAGATTCACAAATTGGGTTTGCATTCTTCATTAGTTCAATAATATTTTGTTGGTATGCATTTGCAGCACCATTTATTCATTCTTAATTCACGGATATATTATGAATTTATATTAGTTATGAGTGAACAAATTATAAATCTAGTTTTAGTCCAATTATAACGATGTTTTGTTTCTTAATGAATTTTACCTCTATATTGAATTTTGTGTACTGGATACCGTATTTTATTCATCAGCTTCAGATTTATCTATTTTAGATAAAACCGTATTACTATGGTTGGATTCAAGTTCATCAGCACATATATTATATCTCTTTTCTTACTGTTTATGACCTAAAGAATCTGTATATGTTATTTCAACAGTATATTCATTTGAACAGATATAACAAGAAATCATACAACATTATCTGTAAACAATACCTATATATTTAATGGTAAATAAAATTAAATTTGACTATTTGTTATATTTTGACAGGAAATTCATCGTTTATTATATTTATTAATTTATTGCAACGGTAATTGTAATAGTCTTCTTCACAATCATCCCACCATTTTGGAATTTCATTATTTTCTTCATGCCACATTCTAGTATATAAACGTTTTAATATACCCTGATATATTGATGAATCATATAATTGATTTAATTCCAAACCGTAGCCTTCCAAAAATTTATGTGCCATATAATCACTTGTTTCGTAATAATTAAGATAAGCTTCTGTGACATCCGTACCAGGAAAACCGAAAGTCGCATCTCCAAAATCAATAATATATACTTTTTCATCATAGTATATTAGATTAGAAATATGAATATCTCCATGACATAACACAGATTTTTCTGGTGGTGAATTACATTCTTTTAATCTAATACATACTTTTTCTATTAAATCTTTAAAATTAGAATCTTGACTTATATTTTTAAATGTATCTATAAAATCGTTAATAAATTTCTCTTTTGTATTATATGTTCCATAGACAGATTTTTCATCAAACACAGGTTCCCCAAATGAATTGTAATTTATAGAATGAAATTTTCTAAGTTGATTTCCAATTTCAAAAGCTGTATTTATTTTTTCATCATAACTTAAATTTCGTATCTTTGTTCCATCAATTCTTTCATATACAACAACATTTTCATTTTCAATATAAGAGATAATATTTGGAATATTTGCTTTAGATTTATGTGCTAATTCTGCTATGCGCATATCTTTCTGTATTTCTTTCTCTCTTCCAGATTTAAATGCAAATTTATCATAGAGATAAACATTACTTTGATTACCACCATCAACTAATTTGTAATCAATCTTATCTGTTTTTATTTTTTCCCATAATCTTTGTACATTTTCTGACATATATATTAGTACTAAAGACTATTATATAATAATTATGTACGTTAATTACTAAACTATACTCGCGTAATTTGCATTAATTGTATAAAAACATATATAGTGTTCTGTTATATAATCTAAATATGGTAACTACTGTTGAAGATATTAAAGAACAAGATGATTTTGTAAAGACAATCATGGTTAAAGGAATGGAATTTGCGGTTTTAGAATCAGAAGATGATAAAGTATATAGAGTAATTGATTATGATGGAAAAGTTTATGATAAAACATTAATCGATGTTTATCCATCAGGAAATCTTACATTAGCAATGACAATTGATGGTTTTGAAGTTATGGTGGATGATGATGGTATTCATTACGATTGGTAATCTGCAATAATATATAATTATGAAATCCGAAAATATTTTATGTATAGTCTTTGTAAATCTACTTATGGTTGATAAGACGAACACAGTGGAAGAATCATATGCGTTTGATGAACCAACACCTGCTGATGAAGTGGTGACGCTTGGAGAGAATGCACCCCATGGAGCAGGCAATTATATTATTAGAATGGGTGAGCCGCCGATTAAGGTGAATGGTGGAAGTAGAGAAGAACAGTTCGGATAGATATGCGCGTCATACACGCACAGATTTGTTGACGGAATAGTTCTGTTGTCTTTATATCATCAGTCTGTTTAGCAATAATTATAGTCAACCTATTCCTGATTCTAATTCCAACACATATTTTGTTCTTATATTAACTTATAGTATATTAAACGTACATTATTAACCTTATAATTACATATATTATATAATGAATCGAAGACGTTTGCTGTCTATAATTGGGGGAGGAGTATCCTTTGGAAGTTTAATAGGTTATAATGTTATAAATAAATCAGCGATAGCTGCAGATTTAACTATTGAAAATGCACGAATACCTGAAAATAAATCAAGTTCACAATTTCAATTTCAATTTTCAAATTTTAAATTAACAACAGAAAATATTAATTCAGATAATAAAATAAAAATAGAAATTATGGTTGAAAATACAGAAACAAATGAGACTATCGGGAATAAAGAATGGTATATTACAGTTGATAGTAGAACAAATGAACGTAAAGATATTTCTGATGAATTAAGTCCAATATTATTAGACAATATAGAAAATTTAAATGAAAAAGATGACTCTGTAGAAATAAAATTTACTATATCTATTTCACATTCTGATATTAATACTATAACACAATCGGAGAAATCTATAATTAAGATTATAGAAAGTGAAATTCCTGATGCAGCATTCTCATGGTATGATGCTACGAAATTATCATTAAATGATGGAGAATCGATTTCAGAATGGAATGATGAAATTAGTTCTAATACATTGTATGCTGGAATAGACGGAACATATATTCAGGATGGAATTAATGGTTTACCAGCTATTAAATTTAACAGTAATGAATATCTTAGATGGAGTAATGATATTGATTTTCTGGGTCGTGAATTTTTTATTACATTCGTAATGACAGAACCTTCATTAGGTAGTAATAATCATATCTTATCTTTCCGTGAAGATGGAACAAACAATGGCGTTGTATTTAGATTCCGAGATGACCAAAATGATGTGTGGCTATCTAGTTCTGGACCAAACTGGGACCCTCCTACAAGCCCATCTGTAAATGGTATTAATATGAAAAATGAAGATACACAATCCTATGATATTCGTTATAATGAAAATTCAAATACGGGGTCATGGGACAATAATTTTCCAAAGACACAATTAGGATTAACAGCAGATGGGGATAGTACATTAACAACATCAGCTAAGATTGGTGAAATAGTAATTGGGGATGCAGGATTAAGTGATGATGCGTACAATAATGAAATAAATAGGCTCGCAAACAAATGGAATATCCCCATATAAATATACGCAGTTATTTTTTAAAGAACGTAATTTAATTTAGTTTTTAAAGTAATTTATTGGTTCATTTTTTGTAATAGTATATAAAAATAGTAAATTTACTAATGATAAAATAGAGCATTAAAAATTTGTGAGCCAGAAAATGCAAAAATGGGCCTTTTTGAGAAAATGGGTTAATTTAATGTCAGATAATATTACTGTGTTATATTCGTCTGGTTTTTTAAGCTTATTTATAAGCTATTATAACGCCGTTTTTATTTTTATCTCCATGCGTAGATATGGATTTGAATCCTGTTTTTTCTAAATCAGCAATAATATCATCAGGGTTGTGGAAGTATATATCCATTAATTCTCCTGCACAATATTCTTTCCCTTTTTCTTTATCTTTAAATTCATATGATACAGCATAATATGTATCATCATTATCATACAATGTTATAAAATGTGACTTAATTTCATACTTATCTGTTTCACCACTCCATGGAGAATACCGACCATTTACTTCAAATTCTGGATGTTTATAATTTAAAACAAATGCCCCGTTAGGATATAATGTATCATATACTCTTGAAAATAAATCTTCTCTCATTGATTCACTAACATGTGCCATCACACCAAACAACGAGAAAACACTATATTCTCCAGAAACATCAAACATATCTCCTTGTTTAACGTCAACATTATCTAAATCAGAAGTTCTACTTTTAGATAATTCTGACATCCCCTTATGCAGTTCAACACCCTTTATTTTTGCATCAGGTATATCCAGAGAAAGCTGTTTGAGTAACCGCCCAGTCCCACAACCACCTTCAATAATCTTTTTATCATTAGTATTATTTAATGCATCTTGTATGTAAGATGATTGTTTTTCATAATCATATTCTCTACCATATAAAAAGTCGTATACTTCAGCAAGTTCATCATACATTGTAAGTTCTTTTCGATTACCATTTTCTATTTCATTAATTATCATATCTACTTTTTTATTAATATCCATAGACATATGTATGTGTTAATTATACAAAGAATTTACGCTAATAGTGGCGACTTATCTAACCTTGTATCCTATTATTCTGATGAACACATATACCATTAGCAGGATTGACTTTTTGAAAAAGCTAAGCATAATCGTGGTATTTATGTATGTGTGTATTGAATATAGCATATAAGAGAGCTTGATTAAAATGAAACGAAGTCAAAAAGTCAAACAAAAAATTGAAAATCAGAAATCACTATCTCGTGACGGGATAACGCAAAAACACAGTTTAAAAAGTATCTTTATAATGGTTTGTTAGTTTAATCGCCATTCCTGTCGTATTGTTTATTGTGGGAACGAACTGGTACTTCAATTGGGGATATTCACCGTGGGTAGTAGTAATGTACTGGTCCCTACTACTCCCCGTTGCATTTATCAAACAGTTTGAAGATTTCCATAAACACTACGAGAAACAATAACAGATTTGGATACAATACCCAGAGACAGAGGATTTTATTCTAAAACTATGAAAAATCGAGACATACAAGATAAGGGTATTAAGGGCACTATTACAAATATTACGGTATATAATAATTTTGTATATGTAGGAAATAAAAACTACGCAAGATTGAAATCAGATTTATATAATATTGAATAAAAGCGGCCTCTACAGGGTTTAAAAAATATATTTTTATATTATAAACTAACTTTTTAAATAATTTAGTTATAGGATAACGCTAATTCATTCATGTCTTGATTTTCGTTGAAATATTCATCTAGCTTCTCCTCAAATTCTGCCTCGGTGATTTCACTATTACTATATTGACTCTTAATTTCCTCTAATCTATCTTTATGGCTCTGTTCTTCAGCATTATTATTGTTATTCTTATTCTTGGTGAGAGCATTGCCTAACACGAATTTAAAAGTTGCAGGAATCGCGTATAGAGAATAAATCATTAATCCAAGAAGTAAAATATCTAAATTAAACATAAGCCCGTATACTATAAACAACGTTGTAAAGAAACCAGGTGTCATTTTAGAAACGTATTCATTCGTTTTCATTATACTTACGTTCTCATCTTCTTTAGATGAAACCTTTATGTTCTCGCCGCTATTTGTTGAATGTGATGATTCGATTTTTATATTCGTTCCACTAATGGATATTTCTGTGTAGTTACCGCTTGGCTCTGGTTGAATAGTTGTACCATTTGGTAGGGTTGCTTTTTTGCTTGCTGCGCCTTTTTCAATCATCGTTCCATTTGGTAGTTTAATATCCTGTGTTACAGCCCCTTCTTTAATATAACTACCATCAGAACATATTAGTTCAGCACTAGCAGCACCTGTGCTAAAATCTCCAGAGCCAGAATTAAATACGTATTCATCATCATTATAGCGTACTTTAACTTCACCGTCATCTTTTAATGTACCATATACCTCAATATGGTTATTTTCACCTTGAATTTCATAGTGGCTCATATGGACATATTTATACTTAATAAAATTAAGTGTTTCGAAACAAATCGATAATTAACTAAACATACAATTTAAATCACTAAGCACACTTAATAAAAAAATTCCAAATATATTTAACACTAATTTGAAATCGTTTCTTTTAATATAATCCACTTCTAAAGATTTGTATGCAAGAAATTGATTTTGAGAAAAGAGCAATGAACGTCTTAAGAGGGGCGACAGACACAGGATTCGATGCCCAACATACTACACCAATATATGAAGTCGAACAAAACCTAGAGGAACATGTCCAAGTAGAGCTTGATGCTATTTGGTCTACTCAAGGTGACAAACCAGATGAGGAATGGAATCAAATTAAAATCGGTATAATTGAAAACATACCAAGCGCACTGGAACATATACAAGAAGATACGGATTTTGATTTCTATGAAAAGAGAGTTTTTGAACAATTTGACGAGCTTTCTTAAAAATCTTGATTGTTGAGAATTTCTTTTTTTAAGGCGAATACACATATTAGGTTGCAATAGGATACAGTTTGCGTCTACATACATTGGTCTATTTATATTTGATAATATATATAATTTTCAAAATTTACTTCACCATGTTTACTATAATAGATAACATACATATAACCCAATATGCAGGATATAATACTTTTTATGAAATATATTATACTTGTATAATGATAGTCAATTAGATAGCGATTCTGGAACCGTTTCTTTTGTTTCTGTTTCTAAATGCCATTCAACGTCAGGATTACGTTTTTCTAATGATTCTAATTTATCCTTTGCTTTTTGCTTCGTAATGAGTTCAATAATTGATTAGCGGTGGTTCTATGATTTATCCGTTTCTTTGGCGTATTTTCGGTTGATTTGAAATATTTGAGCGAAATTTGTTTCGCCTCTGTTTTATCCATGTTTTATTCAACGATTTTTCTGCGAATGAAATTTTAACGAACGGATTCAGAGACGATATGCCTGCCTTCAGAGAAAAATACATATATTATTATATATAATATATAATATGTTTAAATTTGTACAAGAATATAAATCATTAACGGTTAGATTTTTAATTAGCATAGTTTCACTAATAGTAATATCTTCTAGTCTATTATTATTTGACTTTAATTCAGCACAAATGTTCACGGTTGGTTTGGCATTTTTAGGTAGTTGTAGTATAATATTATCTCTTGTTATTATAGATGTTATAATTAGTTCAATTAAATTTACGCTGATACCTACATCAGCCATAGAGAATATAAAAGAAAAACCGTTATATTCTGTAGGACAACTAACAGAATATATCTTCTGGATTACAGGACTAAATTTAAGCATATTTTTAATATTTTACTTTGATGTATTTGATGAAACATACATTTCAACTTTATCAAGTGTAAATTTATTCTTACTTATTATCGGTGTAATATGTATTATATCGACAATATTTAGGTTTTTAGTTCAGTTTGACGAATATAAAAACAAATCAAATTCAACTATCTTATATTATTGGTCCAGATTAGATTCTACAAATAATACTATTATTCCAAGTTTGATTATGTTTATGGGTTTATTATTAGTTATTACTTTTATTTTATTCCCGTTAATACAAGGGTTATTATTTTCTGCATCAATATATACGTATCCTGAAGGATATAATACATTTATGACTGCTGAAGATTTTGAAAATGCTTCTAATGATGATACTTATAATAATCTAAAATCTGTATATGATGGAAATAAATTTATTTCATATATGTATCTAACAAATAGTTCAAATGAAGTAACAAGAGATGAATTAATGGGAGATATAGAAAATCCAGAAATTTCCGAAAAATTATTATCTGGTGGTTTTATGGCTTTTGACCGTAGTAAAAATAATAATAAATCAATTGGATTATATTCACGAGCAGAAGAAAATTCATCAGGTTCAATATATTCATATACATATCAAAATAATAATACAAGCATAAATGCATATGAGTATAATAAAGAGACCATTGCAGGAGAATTAAATTATACAACAGATATTGACGGTTCAGAACTACGTGTTGGATACAATTATAACCCTCGTATAGATATAGATGATTTCATAAATGAACAAATATTTAAACCTCCATTAGGACCTAAAGTTGAATCTGTATCTACAGGTACAGATGAATATTATGGTCAAGAAGTTATTGTTTATGAAGGTATCTGGAATAAATTACCCTCCTATTATTATTCTCCAGATGAAGATAATTATTATGAAGATAAATTTAAAGCGTATGTAGATAAAGATACAGGTGTATTATTAAAATTTGAAAAAACAAATATAGATGAAGGAAAAGATTTTGTTTATAAAACGAAACCATTAAATAAATCTATTAGTGAACCAAAACACATTGATGATAATACATATGAACCAAAACATGCTCCACACGCATTATATACATCAGTTGATATATCTACAGAGTCTGTAAATTATAATTTATACTGGAATGATTTGGGTTCAAGAAATATAGATATCCCAAAAATAGATATAGATATATATGGACAAACTCTTGATGAATATGATGTTATATATAAGGAAGATGATGGTAGAACTTTCAGAGGTGAAAATATTAATAATATTGATGAAGATTTAATACTTATTGAAAATGATACGATAATTAACTCAAATACATTAAATACAACCTATATGGATAAATTAACTACAGATTTAGATAAAAATGGTACACTATATTTAAAAAATAACGGTGAATTACTAGAACAATTAGATATTACTTATTCTGAAGAATATGACATATCCTCAGATGAATATAATTTCCGCACATATTATGACTATGAAGAATCTAATGATGAAATAGAATTAGATATATATGGGTTCAGTAATGTTTTATATGGAGATTCTAAATACAAGATAGAATATGGAGATGATATAGAGTATATTAATAAATGGGATGGTAATAAATATGGAATAGATAACCCATACAAAATTAATTTAGATAAACAAGAAAATATATCTGAAATAAAGATATATTACGAAGATGAATTTATTAGTGATAAATCCCAAATTATATATCTTGATTGAATTTATATAACTTTTTCATCAAAATAATCAATCGTCGTTAACATTTCATAATTTGGCTTTGTTCCATAAGTAATGTTATTATATTTAGGTTAAATGCTTTGCGTTCTAAGAATATTAATAACCAATTCTACTTTTGAATATTATATTCCAATAATTGATGTTCCCTACTATGCTGTAGAAGAAACAGAACATGATAAAATTCTTGATTTTGGGTGAGAAGATGCACTCATCATAGAAGCTCCAAATTCTGAGAATAGAACAGAATATAATGGTTTAGAGCATATAAAAGTTCCACAAAATGTTATAGATGTAGCCAAGGAAAAACAGGCATTGATTACTTAGAGTAAAGATAATTAATAACTTAGTCAAATTTAAACATAAAAGTATTCTATATCTGCTGTTATTTATCTTAAATTTTGGATATTAAAATTAATAAATTATATAAGGGGTATATGTCATATAGTTAAACATGAACGAAAAAGATAAACAAAAATTTGAACAAATAAAAAATGAACTTAGCTATACAATCCCAGAAGAAGGAATTGTTTCCGTTCATAAAGATGTACAGGGAGATAGAGATAGTTTTAAACAATCTCTCAAGGTCTGGGACAAATATTCAAATGTTATACACGATTACAAAGAAGATAATGGTGATTTTATAGTTGATATTAATACGCAATCCCCATTGCTAGAAAAATTTGAGGAACACTTTATGAATATATTCTGGTCTATAGGTGTTTCTGGAGAAGGTATTCCAGATAGTTTCAAAGGAGATAAGGTTACAAGATTTATGTTTTAAATAGTCTAAAATGCGAACAAAGTTGTTTAGATGTAATCTGTGGTTAATTATAAATATGTATTAATTTTATTAAGAAAAATATAATACAGTACAGTTTTTAAACCTGGTATGAGTGAAGACAAAAATATAATTAATAAGATAATTCCTGAAAAAATACCTTCCAAAGAGAAATTGCAATTCATTTTACCTCTATTTAGAGGTGAAGATAGGTTCCATACACATATAACAACAGATGAGAATATTGAAATATTATTAGATAGATTAGATAGTCTTGATAGTTATCATATGGATAAATATGATGGGTCGCGTTTAACGGAAGTTGCTGTTCGGGGTTCTGTTAAAAACGAGAAATGTATATTAGAATCTAAAGAAAATAATTTAAAGATAATACAAAATTATTCAAATTCTCACCCTGAATTAATTCAAACACCATTACAGACAGAAAAATCTACAGTTCATAGTAGTTCGGGTAGTTATTCATTTGATACAAATTTTTCACTGATAGCTATAGAAAAACCTGAAAAACCAATTGATAACTATAAACCTCATACAGAATATTTAGATGATAGTAAACTTAGTAAAAGAATAGGATTTCATCATTATGTTTTATTTGGTGAACCTCAGTATAATGATATGTTTATTCGCAATTCAATAGAAAATATAGATGATATAAAAGAATATATTAGAGCTTCAAATAGTATTGAACCTGAAATAAGCCAAGAAGCTGAAGAAACAATTCGGTATGTTTATTATTCAGATTCGAAATGGAATAATACATTTGGAAAGCGTATTAATATTAGGATAGTCTCAAAGGCATATGCTAGACTAAAACAACAAGACGAAGTAACTCCAGAAATGATAAGTGAAATAGGCGCAATATATGACGAACATATAGAAAAAGACAGGGGGTTTGATGTAGACTTAACAAATAATACGTCTCAGGATGATATAGAAAAAAATTTGTTAAAGGTTATTGAAGAGTTTGAAGATGAGGGCGAGCGAGGCGCACCAGATGATATTATTATAGATATTATGACTCAAGAGCTGTATGATTATGATGAAGAACATGTCGAACATAGATTAAATAAGCTTTGTAGGGAAGGTAAAAAGATTCTAAGACCTATTAAAGGCGAATATATAATTATGTAAATTTTAATTACCGTGTAGTGTTATAAAGTATAGGTGGTAGATTCTAAAACACTAATTTTAAGTATTATAGAATAATATATTAGGTATGAGCAGTAATGTTCGCTTTGACACGGGTGACTTTGATTTTCAAGTTGATACTTATGAAAGTGAAAATATGGTCAAAGTACCACACCTTCAGGTTTCAAAAGAACATAGGGGCGAAGGATACGGTAGTATTATTTTAGAAACAATAAAGAGAATTGTATTATCTAAAAACTGAATTAATAAACTTGAAGTAAGTCTGGGTGGTGGAAAACCTACAGAAGAATTTCTGAAAGAAAATGGATTTAAAATTATTAATAAGAGACATTATAAACAGATTGATGAAGGTGAATATGGGGTGGATGACCTGTACAAATCAGAATGGATTTCAGAAGATTAATAAATTATAATTATTATAATGTGAACGTTAATTCAATATTATTAAGTAACACAATCCCTAATAGGATAGTATGAATGATTTAATGAGTGATATTGGGTTGCGTTCATCAGGAAAAGAGATTTGTGGTTCTTTAGCAACGTTGTACGGTTACTCAACTTCGTTTCGCCTTTCAGAAAATGCGGAAGAACTACATGATACAGAGACTCACGAATATGAAATTCGCAATATAATCGAGAACCACGGTTTTACATATATTGGAGAAGGTACGGGACGAACAGTTTACGAAGTTCCACCAGAATATACAATCGGTTCAAAATCAATTGTCGTAAAATTTGCTAGACCTTTTGTTGATGATGGAAGACGCGAAGGGTTGGAACAGAATAAATCAGAAGTAATGATATGGGAAAATGAGCAGAATGGAGATATTGCTGATTTGTTATGTTCTGTTCTTGATTATGGTGAGGAATATAGATATGTGACAATGCCCTTGTGTGAAAAAACGTTTAATGATAAAGAGATTTCTGAAGAAGTTAAGAATAAGAACAGTTCTTCTATGTATAGTTTCGAAATTTGTTCAGAAAATGTTGGCGTTTTACGTCTTGAAAATGAAAATCACAGTGTAATCCTTGACTACGGTATCTCAAAAATAATTCATTAAATTATCCTTCATCTTAGCTATTATACCTATCAATTATTCTTGTTGATTCAGAATATTCTAAATGAAGGACTTCACAATTATCTATACTTTCAGAAAACCAAATATCATATAAATCATGGTCTTTTGCTATTGATAATAAAACCATCATCGGCGTATAATGGCAGGATATACATATGGTCTCCGTATAATCATGTGATTCCACAAAATCATAGAACGCATTCTTGACTCTATTCTCAACATCTTTTATACACTCACCATCTGGAACATTTAATTCAAATGCTTCTCTGTTATCTCGTGAATATTCTG
>LKMJ01005280.1_pt1 | contig 12188 bp, 30 predicted proteins | sample 643391 | NCBI WGS metagenome assembly LKMJ01 (sample SAMN04112250, study PRJNA286221) | soda lake metagenome | biome: soda lake; feature: Kulunda Steppe; material: water; isolation source: sample PL-Br10 brine of Picturesque Lake | place: Russia: Kulunda steppe | collected 2010-07
CAGGTTCCTCATCCCGCTCAAGCTCGACACGCAACCTGCGACGGTCCGACTCGGTCACCAGCAGCGACGACATCGCACTGTTCAACGACTGCAACATCATCGCGGACGGCTTCTCGATGTACGCGTCAATCGCCGTGCACACGATGTCCTGCGCGTACGCCCAGTCAGACGGCTCAAAGAACTGCGCCTGGCCGCTGCGACGCAAAGCCTCATACCAACGCTTTGACGCCGCTTTGTGCTGACCCACCAAATCCGGGCCGCGGACCGCACCGTCGGACACGGCACGGTCAACCGGTTCAGTCTTGTTCCGTCGCCGCCGCTGATCTTCACGCTTCGGAGCCGGACCTCGAGCACCCATCGTTGACCTCCAGGGTCGACCGGCCCTCCAGGGGCTCGGCTACTGCAGAAGCCGCTCAGGCAGCCCGTTGAGGTCTGCTAGCGGGCTCCCAAACCTGTACACAGCCGGAAGTGCTACCCCTCCCCGATCCCTAAAGGCCGGATGGGGGTCCCTCCCCACCCTGCATCAAGCCGGGGTGAGGCTCCTCAGGAAGCAGCCTCGAGTAACGAGGACGATGAGCGTTCGCTTCGCGGGCTGTCTTGCTGGCATGACAGGTCGAACATACCGCTTGCAAGTTCGACATGCTGTCATTTCCGCCGTCAACTGCAGCAACGATGTGATCGACTTCGGTTGCGCTCAATGTGCAGCGTTGCCCTGCGATCTGGCAGGTGTGCCCGTCGCGGACCAGGACGGCGCGGCGGATCTTGTTCCACCGTGGGGGGAGCGGTCTGGTGCGGCGCCCTTGGCTGTTCATGGTTGCTGTGGTGCCTGCGCTTTGGGTTGGAAGGCGAGGTAGGCGAGGTAGAAGAACGCTAGCCAGGTGCCCCATGCGAAGCCGGTGTCCCGGCGGCGTCCGCGGCTGGGGGCGATGGCGGCGGCGAAGGCACCGAAGATGAGGGGGATGCCGAGGGCGAAGAGGCTTGCGATGGTGCCGATGACGATCATGGTCCAGCGGATGGCGAGCATGGTTTCCCCGTGGTTGGCGGCTTGCCCAGTGTTGGTGGGGGGGGCTCGGTGGGGCGTTCGGTGCTGAGGGTTTCGTCGAACGGGGTGAGGCTCAACGTTCCACCTGTCCGGGCCTGAGGTGTTCAGGCAGTCCGCGGAGCCGTGCCATCAACTCTGGACCCGTGTACGTCTGTTTGGGTTCGTAGGTGGTGGCGTGCCGTTCCCGTGCCTGCATCGTCTTGATGCCGGTGGCGTCGCGGGAGTCGTTGACACCGAGCGGGATCGCATGGATACGGGGAGGCTTCATGTTGGCCTCCGAACATGACGAAGCCCCGGCATCCGTGTGGACGGCGGGGCTGTGGAGACATAGGGGGGCGTGCGGAAAGCGTAACGCGAACGGCGGCGGGGTGCAAGCATGGGCAGACGCCTGTGGGCATCGGGCCTAGAGGTCGGGTGACGCGACGTGCAGGTGCAGCGTGAGCGTGTCGCCCTTGATCGAGAGGCAGCCGTGTCCGTCGGGGCATCGGCCGTGGTCCTCGCATCGTTCCATCGCTGCCCCGCAGGTCGGGCAAGATCCCTCGATGAGCCGTCCGTAGTCCATGCTGTTCTCCCCTGTTCGGGCCTACAGGTCAGCTATCGGAACTGCCTAGGCTGTTCGTGTCTCCCGTCGGCGCGACCTTGAAGGGGGCGTCGGCGGGAGGCACGCCACGTACAACGTGGCGTAGTACATCGCCGGGAGCGAGTAGCCAGCTACCATTGAGCCAGCAGGGATAGCCGCTGGCCGACACACCTCCTCGCGTGGAGCGGGTGTGTCGGCCAGTTGCATCTGGGTCGAACATCATGCGGCTACTGGGAACTTCTCACGGTTCTTCCCACCGCGACGCCAGACGATCTGCTTGACCTCTGCGCCGTCCCGGTAGTGGTTCCACGCCTTCACGAACAAGGCGTGCTTGGTGATGGTGTCGAGCCGGCTCTGGTTGTTGGCGGCGTCCTCGAGCAGCTTCATGTAGAGCTTGGCCAACGGGTCCTCCGGGCCGCTGAAGTCCCTCTTGATCAGCCGCTGCCAGAAGTCGTCGCGGTCTTCTGGGTCGATGAGCCCGAACTGGTAGTGCCTGAAGGCCGCCACTGATCCAGGGATCTTGATGTGCGACGACAGGGTGCTTCCTGGCGCACAGGAGTCACGTAGCCGGGGGTGGGCTTCGAGGTTCGCGAGCAGCTCGCTGGTTGACGGACGCCAGTTGGCAGCGTTCACCGCGAGGTTGACGTCGTTGTCCATGGCCCAGGTGTAGACGAGGGCAGCACCTAGGATGGTGTGGTGCTTCTCGCCGTTGATCTTGAGCACGTCGTGGAGGCGGCGCGAGCGGCCGCCGTCCATCACAGCCTGCGACTGCCCTTCGAGTCCCGTGATGACGAGGAACTCGTGCTTGGTGTCGCTCTTGATCACAGCTTGCAGTCGGTGCTGGCCGTCCAGGAGCGTCCCGTCCTCGGCGATGCGGATCGGGTCACCCACGAACTGCCAGTTGTCGTTCGCCATGTCGCTGGCGTAGCGGTCCACCAGCTTCTTGTTGACCAGTCGGTTGCGGGTGTTGTTCTTGAGGAGCTCGGCGGCGAGAACCGGGCCGATGACCTTCGTTTCGATGTTCATGCGTGGAGTCCTTTGGTGGTTCAGCAGGGGGTGAAGCTGGAACTTCTCGGGTGCCCTCCCGGCGGTCGATGGTGTTCATAACGCGTTGATCTGTAGAGGCCGATGGGTGCCCGCAACCTTCCCGTTTGGTCAGGACGCTTGCCGGTCCCGGTAGTCCTTCTGCCGCCTCGCAGCCTGACGGGCCTGACACTCGTCACATACCCGCTGACTGGACGACGTCGGCAGCATCGTTCCGCACCAACGGCGACACTCACGCTTATCCGTCTGCGCCTCCCACCCCTCCCGAACCGGCTTCGGATCAGGCAAAAACCCGTGAGTACGCAAAAACCGGCCACACTTCGGGCAATACCCGTCCTCCACCCCAGGCATCCCGTCACAGTTACGGCACATCCCCACGTCAGACACCTGCCGTGGGGTCATCTTCTCCACCAGACGTTGCACCCCGTCGACCATGCCGGTGATCTGCGAACCGATCCAGTTCGCATGACGTTCCCGCGTGTCATCGAGCGCCGTGTTCGCTACCGGGTCGGACCTGTCTCCTCCGGTGATGGGGACGGTGGAGCCGGTGCTAGGGGCGTTGGCGTCGGTGTGTTCTTTGATCCAGCCGTCGATGGCTTGGTCTACGGCCTTGTGCCAGTGGCCGCGTAGCTCTTCTGCGTGGCCGAGGTGGGTGATCACTTGTCGTCCTGACGTCCGGGAGCAACGATGTCCATAAGGTCGCGGCCTTGCAGATGGGCGACATGGGCGGCGAGCATCATCACGTCACGTGCCAGCCGTCCTACGTCGTCGGTGCGGCAGTCGCGTTCTGCTGCGAACGTGACGTGGGTTTGCATCCATCGGTCCGTGATCATGCTGTCCTCCGGGGTGAGCGCACAGGTACAGTCAGGGCTTGGCTTGGCAGGCGTCGCAGTAGCTTCCGGTGAAGGTGCAAAGTCCCCCGCCGCAGTCCTTGGTCATGGTGTCTCCTAGGTCAGTCATCGAGCAGGGCACGGACGTTGTGGACAATCACGTTGCAGCACTCCCCCGCCACAGTGTGATCGCCTGCTCCTTCGTCAGCCTCCACGAGGATTCCTACAAGGCCAGCCTGTAGCCGGTCCCGTTCGGCGGTCAGACGTTCCACCTCCGCTGCGTGTTCGCAAAGTTCGCAGGCTCGGGCGAGATGGCCGTGCTCACAGTCGCGTGGTGTGCCACTCATCGGTATCGCCTCCATCACGCCACACGCCGTCGGTCCACATCAGCCGTCGCAATCCGCAACGAATCGTGATACAGCCGCGACCACACACGCTCGCCAACCTGACGCTCCAACAGATCAGGCGACAGATTCGACGTCACCACCGTGGGCTTGCAATCGTCATACCGTGTCACCAGGAGCAACGACAGACGGTCAGCCGCGAAGTCCGTCTGACGTTCCGTCCCAAGATCGTCCAGCAACAGCAGGTCCGCCGACGTAGCACGCTCGAGCGCCTGGTCGTCACGTCCCGGCTTCATCGCCTCGATCAGCGCCAGCGCCGGACGGAACATCACCATCAGCCCCGAATCGTGGGCCTGCCTCGCCAAAGCAACCGCTGCGTGGGTCTTTCCTGCCCCCACGTTGCCGAGCAGCAGCACGTCCGACTTGCCGTCCCACTCTGCGACGCCAGCAAGATCACCCGTGAGGTCCGACAGGCGTGCGTGCCGGTAACGCATCGGGATGGCGCGGTCCCAACGCTTCTCGTGTGCCGCTTCCAACGACACGTCCTCCGCGACACCACCGAGGCCAACAGCCCTAGCGCCATCCTCGCGACGTTCAGACTGCGACCGTTCACGCAGTTCCGCTACCCGTGCGTTCCAATCAATCTTTTGAACCATCAGAACCGACCTCCCTCAGCGAACTTCACCACGTTGTCCAACTGCTTCCGCGGGGGTCTTCGCCCGCGCCCGAACTCCACCGCGTTACGCAGCCACGTCCTGAACGCTGCATCCCAATCCTTGAACGTCGACCCCTTCGCCGTGTGGTGGTCACGGAACTGGACCGTTTCGACGTCAAGATCAAGACCGGCTTCCGAAGCGATCTCGACGTGCTTCGGGTTGGGTTTCCAGTCGTCAGGGAGTTGGGTTGCCCGTTTCGCCTTATTAGAGGGTTTAGGTTTGTTCTTGTCCCTGTTCCTGTTCCTGTAGCCATCCGACCCCAATGGGACCCCAATGGGCACCCCATTAGGGGGGGCATCTGCACCCTTCGGTTCCCCCTCGTCAGAGGCACATAGAGCACAGTTAGGGATCGGCTTCTGCTCCTTGACGCACCACCGGCGGTGAGCACCACGACGACCGGACTCGCGCTGCTCCTGCGTCGCCTTGTCACGACGGGCGATGGTCTGCCCGGCGTGCTCCCACCAGTCATGCACCACCAGGGCCTCGCCGTCATCGTCCAGCCAACCCGACGAGAACAGCGCGTCGATCAGCGTCGCAGCGTCACCATCCCACCCACACGCCTCCGCGATGTCGTCAGCGTCAAGGCCGTGCAACACACCCTCGGGACGGTGGGTGATGCACCACCACCAAAGGAAGTGGAGGTGTCCGACGGCGGCAGGCTTGGATACGCCGAGACGGCGGGCGAGCTTGGCCGTCTTGGGGTGAGTCGGCAGCACGTCGTGCGACTCGATCCAAGGCACTAGGCGTCACCGCCCACACCGTGACGCGAAGCAACTTTCGCCCGCATCGACGCGGGACCATGAGCTAGACTAGTGTCATTCATTGCCCACTCCTTCGTAGAGGTTGTTGGGCAGCGGCCTCGCCCTTCCCGGCGGGGCCGCACCCATTTGGGCGCTATTCGCATGTCCGAGTGAGCCTACCATCATGGTTGGAACTACCGCCGCGTAAGACTGAATTGGGACGCAAAAAAACGTGCCATGAACCCGCGTGTAGTTAGGCAACATCTGCACGCCGTTCCACCAAAGCGCACAGCTCTAGGAACTGGTCGGCCTGCATCACCACATACGCCTGTTCGGCGGGCTTCTGACGGCGCTTCACAAACACCGCAGCCAAATCCCCCGGAGCCTGCGCCACGGCCTGATCCAGCCAACCCGACAGGTCCATGCGAGCCTGGTTCTTGGCCTCAACACAGACCGGAAGGTTCGTGATTACGTCGTCGCCCATCTGTGCGCCGCCACGGGCATTACGGGACGTGATCGCCTTCCAACCAGCATTTACCAACAGCCGGCACACGTCACGCTCCCAACGGTTCCCTTTGGACCTCGAGTACGCGCCACTCATGCTGCCTCCGCTTCATACGTCGACGCCCCGTTCATGATCGGCAACAGCCGCTCCACACCCCGCCCACCACAAACCCAACACACCGGCCTGCCACGCCACGCCACCTCACACCGATCACACCCATACGGACGCCACCACCGACAAATCACGCAGCCACCTCCCGGCTAACCAGTTCCAACGCCCAACGGCCGATCACGTCCGCACACTGCGGAACCACCGCATTACCCAACGCCTTCAACCGCTCATTACGGCTCAACATGGACGTCCACCCTTCGGGGAACCCCATGTGCCACTCGGTGAAATCGGCGCTCAACCGTCCGTCCACAGTTGGGGCGGGAGCGGGTCGTCCGGTGGTTCGTTCCCACCGTCGGATGGCGGGTCCGTAGTCGAGGGGACGTCCTGCCAGGTCAGCAACCCAATCGCGTCGGGCAGGTCCACTCCCTTCAGCGTCTGAGGCTTGAACCCCGGCGTGCGGTTCTCCAGTCCCTCGATCCAGGCATCCGACGAGGTCGGCGTCGGCAACAGCCTGGACGCCACCCGACCCAGCAGCCCATTCGACGGAACCTGAGACTCCCTGACGTCTCCGTCCTTCCAATCCCGCGTCGTAGGCGTCGGAAGCTGTGGCGACGATGAACACCCGCTCACGTCGATGGGCAGCACCGACGTCGGAAGCTCGAAGGCTCGTCCACCAACAGTCATACCCCGCCTCGGCCAAGTCCCCGAGAACTCGTCCAAACCCGAGAGAACGGTGGCCTGGGACGTTCTCCAACAGCGCGAGTCGTGGTCGTAGATGGCGAATAGCGTCCCGGTAGAACGGCCACAAGTGTCGGACATCGGTGTCTCCTCCTCGAGCGCCTGCATAAGAAAACGGCTGGCACGGATAACCACCCGTGAGCACGTCCACTGGTTCGGCCTGTGTCCAGTCGATAGCGGTGATGTCGCCGTGGTTCGGGACGTCCGGATAGTGATGTGCCAGCACCCTGCTAGGTGCCGCCTCGCACTCCGAGAACCAGGCCGTCTCAAACCCGTGCGGCTCCAGCCCGAGGCCGATCCCGTCGATGCCGGCGAACAGATGTCCCGTCCTCATGACTGACCCCTTGACGTGTGTTCATACACGGTGCTAGTGTGTTCATACACCAACCGGGAGCGATCACCATGACAACCGCCGAATACGAAGCCCGCCGCCAAGCCACAAGCGCGTTCGCCCGCAAAGTCCCCGCCTACGTCACCGACGCCGAAATCGCTCAGGCATCCGCCGCTAGCGACCCGTCGACGTGGCTGCGCAACCGTCACCCCGAATGGACTGACGAGCAGGTCGCCACCATCGCCGCAGCATCGAGGGCCTGAAATGCCAAAAACCCCAGTCCGTGGTGTGCGTGTCCCCGAGGAACTGTGGCGTGCCGCACAAGCCAAAGCCGAAGAAGAAGGCGAAACGGTCACCGATGTTGTTATGCGTGCGCTGGATCGGTACGTCAAGCGGTCGTGAATGCAGTCGGTAGATGTGCGGGAGCGGCCCGTCCACTCACATATGGAGTTTTCAGGGTTGCGTGTCCGCGCAAGACCCAAGCTCCACACGTCGAAACAGGCCACGACATCCCCGGGCTCAAAGTCCCGACGAGCGGCCTCACCCGCACACCAACCCACCACACTCACGCCGCCCACCCCCTCAAACCAGCACGCCGCTCAGCACGCACCAACCGCGCATGATGGTTCTTACACAAACCCCTCGACCTCACCGGATTAGAACAGCCATCCTCCGGACACAACAGCGGGCTATCACCCTCCAAACCACGCTCCACCCGCGTCTGCATACGCCCCAACCTGTCCCCCGCAGCCAACGTCTCTGTCAACGTCCGACGGCCATTACGCAACTCCAGACGCTGCTTCTCCGTCGTCCCACCCCAGACCCCATCGTCATACATGCCCGCCTGTAGACACGGGACACGCACCGGGCATCCCATACAGACCCGGATCGCCTCAGTAGGGGGACGTCCAGAACGGTCCTCATCCGCCGAAGTGATGAACATGTTGACGTCCTGACCGACACAAGCCGCCCGTTCACGCCACCCCTGTTCCAACTCTCGAGCCAGCTCCCTCACGCCACGTCCTTTCCGTTACGACGCACCGAATGACCCCGCGCATACGCCCACTCGGGGTAGGCGTGCACCGTGGAATGGCATCGACTGCAAGCGCCTACGAGGTTGTCGAGCCGGTGCGGATCAGGTCCGCCCCTCCCGGCCTTGTGGTGGACCTGTTCGACCTGTCCGGTGCAGTCCGGCCCCAACACCTCACACTGGCCGTCAGCGCGGTCATGCACAGCCTGGCGGGCTTGCTGGTAGTGACGGTCCCGGGCCTGCCGCTTCCGGCTGACGGGACGGATTCTGGTGCGCCTCATGCCGTCACCTCGACGCCGTACTGGCTGTGTTCGAGTTCGCTTTTGAGGGCGGACACGAGCGTCTGCACCGCCGACAACTGCTGCCGGCGGCTGCGTAGCGCCTCCAACGACGCCTGACGTCCCGCCTCAGCAAGATCACGCACCCGACGCTCATCCGCCGTCGCAGCGTTGACCGCGTCCTCACGCTGTTTCGCGGTCCCGTCGGTGTCGTGCCAAGCCTTCGCCCTGGCGAGCCGGTACGAGTGTTCGGCGTTCGCGCTGTCGATCGCGCAGCCGTTCAAGTGGCGGACACCCTCATCGATCTTGGAGCTCAAGCGGAAGGCTTCGGACATCAGTTCGGCGAGTGTCATACCAGCCCCCCGATATCCGCAGGCGTCACAACGTGATCCAACTCCTCACGAGCAAACTCCAACTCGTTCAATACCGACGACTTCAACAACAACAGCTCCCACCACAGCCCCGCCTTCACGTTCAGCCGGAACTGGCATCCACACTCAGGGCACGGAACAAACAGCACCCCGGCCGAGGGAAACCGAATCGTCGTCGGACACGTCGGGTGCGTCTCGAAACAGGGCTCACAGAACACACGGACCCGGTTCACGACTCACCCCCGACAGTCTCGAGCGCCCGATCCAAGAAGTAATGGTCCTGGCACCAGAGGTGGAGCCCGAGCCCGAGCCGCATCGCGCAACGCTTGAACGCATCGCTCACGGCGAACTTCAAGCGTGAAGCGTCCGTCGAGTGGTTGTGCGGATGCTCAACCTCGCCAACCTCTTCGATGGTGCGGCGCTTGCCGTCTACCTCGACAGTGAGGGACAGCACACAGCCGGTCACGACGTCGACCAGCGGCTCCACGGTCTTCTTCTCACCGGACCGCTTGTCGGTCTTCACGAAACCGGGCACGTCCCCGCGGACGACCTGCATGATCTGCTGGTCGAACCCGCCGACGACTTGGAGAAGCCGTTGGGTGACGTCAGAGTGTTCGACGTAGGCGGCTTTGGACGGGCCGGGCTTGGTCTTGACGTACTTGCCGGTAAAGGGCTTGGCGAGGTCTGCGAGGTCGCTCATGATGCACCGCCGATTTCGACGGGCATCCCGAACCACGACGCAATCACAGCCCGGTCACGAGCCTTCGCCGCCTTGTCCGGCGTCACGGACAACGTCGGCTTGGCGATCCGGCACCCAACGCCAGGGACATGCTCCCCAGTTGTGGTGTCCACGATCCCGTCGTCCACCACCACGAAGTGCGAGGCGGTCAACGAGTCCAGCGCGTTTTCCGGCAGCAACATCACGCGCTTCAAGTTCAAGAAGTCGGTCGGGTCCTCACCAGCCATGACCGCACGGGCGCAAGCTTCGTGGTCGTTGACGCGGACCTGCCACGTCACCTCGAACTCGAACCCGGACGTCTCCCACCAGTCCTCAAACGCCTCGTCGTCCTCGACGTACGGTTTGGGTTGCGGGTCCGACAGGGTGGCTCGCACCCCGTCGACCTTCGCTGAGAACCCCGTCCCGGTCCGTTCCGCCTCCGCGTCAACCTCACGCTTCAAATCACGTTTGGCGGCAGCCTCCACGTCCTGAGCGAACGACACCAGCGCCTTGGCCTGACCGGCACGACGAACCTTGTCACCCAACGTGTCCGTATCGCGGCGCTCAAGGTCGATCCCAACAATGGCAGTCGTGGTGCTCATGCTGCACCCCCGATCGTGCTGCATTCGCACGGGATGCCGCCCAGCAGCATCGTGTCCAGGCACAACAGACAATCGACGTACCTGAACCCCCGTCCGCCACAGTCGCCACAACAGACCGTGTTGCGGCCTTGAAGCAACTGGCCGACGGTGTCGCAGGCGTCACACGGCTTGATGGCCGGTTCGGCTAGACTCTTCACGTCGTCTCCTTAGCGGGGTCGGTAGACACGAGCGGCTGGGCGTCCAACTCAGGCCGCTCGTTGTCGTTCAGGCGGGCACGCAAATCAGCGATGACCGGATCGCGGCGCAGGTAACGGACGTCCAGCCACGTCTCAAACGCGACAAGTCCGACCCACGCCAGCAGCACGAACCCGCCCACCAGCAGCATCAGCACCTGACCGTCAGTCATGCGACGGCCGGACGGACGCGACGGGCCTCGACCATGTCAGCGGCCTCACGCAGCCACTCGATGACGGTGTCCGGGTCGCCAGTCAGACGAACCTCCGAACCGTCCGCGAAGATGGACACAGCACAGTTCCGCGAATCTGCGTGAACATGCGGCTTCTGTGCCAACGTGACGTCGGCAGTGACGTCGATACTGGTTTTGAACATCATGTGCTCCTTGCCGGTCCCGACCGGCGGTTGTCCGTCAAGCGACGGGGAAGCAGCCACGGCCGTCGGGAGAAACACCCGACAACGTGAGGGGGGAGCACGCAGGAGCCACCCAGTGAGGGGTGGTGCCGGGCGCTACGGCCGTGGCTGCTACCTCGGCGCTAGATGGTGTGCTTGCCGCCACCGGGCTTCCCCGTCCGATGACGGCAAGTCGTGCGCGGCGCTGACAGATCGGCAGATAGGTGCCGACCTCAGACCGCAGAAACGGGTGGGTCATGCTGCGTCCCGACGACGCCGGAAATCGGCACGACGTGCGAGGTCATCCCAAATGTCGTCCACAACCTGACGAAGCTCCGGGTCAGACGACTTGAGGTATTCGACCCGGGCAGCGATCAGCTGCTCGTCGGACAGACCGACCCAATAGGTACGAGGGGTGTCGGTCATGCCGCCGCCTTGGCGCGCCGCTGGTCCTCGTAGTGACGGTGGACCAGCTCGTAGACCTCCTCAGCGTCAAGGCCGAGGTGGAAGATGAGCGCGGCAAGGTGGCCGTTGGATGGCACGGTGCCACGCTCGTAACGGGAGATGACCGGCTGCTTCGTGCCGATGAGTTCCGCAAGCTGTTCCTGCGACCTTGGATCGCGGGCCTCGCGGATCATGCGGCCGAGCTTTCGGGCCGGGGTGAGCTTCAGCGATGTGTTCATGCCGAGGACTCTAGACGTCACAGTTCTAGACGTCAAGGGTCTAGACGTGGAAAGTGTGTAGTTGCCGACGTGGAACTACAAGAACACCGCAGCGGTATGTGCCGTTTCGCACACCCGCTATACCCCGCCATACTTGCCGCGTATACTTCTGGGAGGCATGATCGGCCACAACCAGGAGACGGACATGAGCATCAGAGAACTGCGACGCCTCGCCGGCAAGACCCAAGTTCAGATCGCCGCGGAACTCGGTGTCGAGCAGTCCTACTACTCACGCGTCGAGCGCGGCAAGAGCAACCCGACGTTCCAGATCGTCATTGATCTGTCGCGCTCGCTCGACCGGCCCATCGGCGAAGTGGCGGAAGCCCTTGCCAATGACCTACCCTCTGCCGACCGAACCATTCCGGGTTTGCTCTGCCGGTTAATCCCCAATAGCGGTCGTTCGACCACTTTCCGACGCACCGGAACGGACAGTGTGCTTCTGTCGGCAGTCCCCGCATGAACGATGGGCGCGGCGAAACCGGAAGCAGTGACGTGCAGTTTGACCAATACTTGACGCTCCAGAACCTGGCGGCAAGCAGCAGGACCGAATACGACAGATGGGCGAGACGCCTCGAACGGTGGTGCTACACCGAACGGATTGTGCCTGACCAGATCACGCCGCTTGAGCTGGCACGCTGGGCTGAGACGGTCCCGGAGACGTGGGCGTCACGGAAGGCCGCACAAGCTGCGCTCCGTCATTATTTCAAGTGGTCCGGCCGGGACGACTCGCCAGAGCAGACGTTGCGGGTGCCACGCCGACCTCGGATGCGGCCCCGGCCTCTTGAACGTGACGATCTGACGGCGTTGCGGGAGACAGCGCAGATGCACGGCGGCAGGCAAGGCGTCGCGGTGCTGCTGG
>LKMJ01005282.1_pt1 | contig 12183 bp, 14 predicted proteins | sample 643391 | NCBI WGS metagenome assembly LKMJ01 (sample SAMN04112250, study PRJNA286221) | soda lake metagenome | biome: soda lake; feature: Kulunda Steppe; material: water; isolation source: sample PL-Br10 brine of Picturesque Lake | place: Russia: Kulunda steppe | collected 2010-07
ACCCATTGCAACCCACCAGTGCCATAGCCCTCAGCAGCAAGACACTGCAGCCGTTCATTAACCCATTGCAACCCACCAGTGCCATAGCCCTCAGCAGCAAGACACTGCAGCCGTTCATTAACCAATGCCAGCCCCCATTGCCACCCACAGGTACCATCCCCCATCCTCAGTTGCTACACCCTACCAACAAGTGCCACCCCCCTCCCACAAGTGCTGCACCCCATCCACCTGCAACGTACCCCAGAGCCACCCACCCACCAGTGCCGTAGCCTGCAGCGAGACACTGCAGCAGCAGCGTCCACACCCTCATGTCCATCAGCAGCGTGCGCATTTTTAGGCCAAAGCCGCCCCCCTGGCTGCTGGTTGAAGCCTTGCTGCTGCTCGCTGTTAACCCTCCAGCCTCCCCAGTTCTCCAGCTACCAGCTGAGTCAGTGCTGCACCCCCCCTCAACATCCTCACTACCACGTCCTGCGTCGTGCCCCTCCTGCTCCCCCTCTCCAACACCCGCCCAGCCCACTGCCCCTGCCCCCTCACGCCCGGCCATCCCAACCGCCTTGTCAAACTGCACCGCCACAAATGGGCTGCTGCAGCTAGTGTGCGTGCAGCTGGCTGCTGCCGCCTGGCCCTGCCGCAGCATCAGCTCCTGCAGCTGAAAGCCTGTGTCCCCATCCTCCTGCCTCTCCCCTGGCTGCTGCAGCGGCTGCTGCTGCTCCCCCCCTGGCTCCAGCTTCTCTTCAAACTCTTGCCACTTCCCATAGTCCGGCCCGGCTTCAACCAGCATGCTCTCATGAAAAGCCATAGGCGATGCCTGCTCAGTGATCCTGTGCAGGAGGGCGTGCTGCTGCTGCTGCTGCGCCTCCTGCTGGCGGGGCAGGCGCTCATCTTCAGTGCCTCCGCGCTCAGCTGTCCCTACTGACCAGCGCCCCAGCAGCAGGGGCTGGGATGCTTCGCTGTGCAGCGGGTGGCTGAGGCGTAGGCGCAGGGACCCACGCAGCTTTGGGAAGTGCATGGCGGTGGCGGACAGGGCGGCAGGTGCCGAAAGCAGGAGGTACACCAGGAAGCCAGAGGCTGCAAGGCAGGAGTAGCCCCACAGGGGGGTGGGGGGGGGCTGGAGACACTTTGGGATGTGAGTGCTGTAAGATGCTATGCTTTGTGCAAAGACCTGGCAGTCCACATGCATAGGTGTGGGGTTGCGCATGCAAGTGGGGGCGAGGTTGCGCATGCGAGTGGGGACGGGGCTGCGCATGCAAGTGGCAGCGGGGTTGTGCATGCAAGTGGGGACGGGACTGCACATGCAAGTGGGAGCGGGGTTGGCGCGTGCAAGTGGGGACGGGGCTGCACATCCAAGTGGGGGTGGGGTTGGCGCGTGCAAGTAGGGAGGTGGGCAAGGGGGAGGCACAGATTGAAAGCCAGTTGTGCCCCAACCGACCAGTGACTCATCCGCAGGGAGAGAGGTATTGGGCCAGACTGAGGCTGCACAGCTCTTCTTTTGAGGTCAGGCTGCACGGCTGCCCTGTTTGTGTGGGGCTGCACAGCATCCCATGCGATCCAACCTCTGCCCAACATCGCATGGCTGCCCTGATTGCGTGGGGCTACACGGCATCCCATGTGATACAACCTCTGCCCAACATTGCATGGCTGACGCTGCACCCTTGTGTGCACTGCCCTTTGCGCACCCTGACCTTCTGCGTGCCCTGACCCTCTACACGCCCTGACCTTCCCCACGCCCTGACCTTCTCCGCGCCCTGCCCCACAGTCATGCGTCCTCAAAACACAACTGCCCCCTGCAGCTTACTTGACTTCCTCAAGCGTAAGATGAAGGCCCCTGCACCCTTGCTGCATGAACAAGCAGGCAAAGGGAGGGCATGGGCCATGCCTGCCCAGCCCCCCGCACCAGATGGTTGCACCAGAGAGGCAGCGCTCACGCGCACCGCATATGAGCCACCGCTGCAGCAGAGCGCATCCTGCCGGAAAGGCACCCGAGCAGTGTTGCGTGGGTCCAGTCCCAGAAGCTGCAGCACACCTAGTCCCCAGCGGGAGATGGTTGCGCCTGCAATAGGCCCCGCGCCCCCATAAGCGATGGATGCCCAGAGCCTGTGCCGTCCGTAGTCCGCCGGCTGCAGACAGATGGCACAGCAATGGGCACACGAGACATACGGGCAGCACAGTGGCTGCACTCCTCTAGCTACACTGAAAGCTGAGCTGTGGCCTAAGCCACCTGGCGAGTGCCAGCGCTTGCTTTGTGCACCAAAACACACTCTCGCTCTCAAGGAGAAGCCTGCAAGCTTGCTGCTGCAAGCGTTTTGACGATCACAACCTTCGCTAGTGCCGCAACTGCATCAAAATACAGTGCTTGCTCATCTAATTGACCCATTTGCACCTCCTGGAGCTGTGTGGACTGCTGTCCAATGCCAGCGCAATGTGCACGAGCCGCATTCTTGTGAGCCGTATTGTGTACGCATCAATCTGGCTTCATGTGAATGTGCGCAAGCATGCACACAGTGTATGCGTGTGCTTGACTCTGCTACTCACTGTGTGCACGTGTGTGCAGACTGTGCTACTCACTGTGTGCAAGTGTGTGCAAGACTGTGCTACCCACTGTGTGCATGCGTGTGCATGGCTGTGCTGCCTACTGTATGCATGCGTGTGCATGGCTGTGCTGCTCACTGTGTGCATGCGTGTGCTCGGCTGTGCTGCTCACTGTGTGCGTGCGTGCGCACGGCTGTGCTGCCCACCGTGTTGCATGCATTGGTGACCATGGCATCCACAAACGGGGCCACAGGGCCCCCAAGGAAGTCGCTCACAAGCAGCAGGCCAAAGACCTGCACACGCAGGTTGCAAATCGTGTTGATCTTGTCCACCAACAGGGGTGCAAGAGCAGGGATGAGCGCGGGCAAGCTGCTTGCAGGTGGTGTATGAGGCAAACTTCACGTGCACAAGGCTGCTTGCAGTCAAAGCATGAGAGGGAGTCAGCCTGGGGACTCAGCCTTGGCACAAGGGTGGGATGTCACAGCAGCAGGGCATTCAGCGGGGTATCTAGCAGTGCCTCCACAGGAGCCAGCCATGCAATCAATGTTGCTGGCAGTATTCCAACCAATACAGTGCACAGAGGCAAAAGAAGAGTGCCCCTGATGCTTCCATCCTTGGCTTCAAGCAAAGAGCTCGCTCCAAGCCTTGCGCAGCTGTTCACAGTCTGGGCATGCCCTCTGGAGCAACTTGAATGCTGCCGCATGGTCTGATCTGGCACAAGGCTGTGACCAGCATCTTGCATGCATTCTCTGCTACCCACTGTTCCTGCCGACTAAGTGCACAAGCATGAGCAGCAGCGGCATGTGGGAGCAGGGCAGCTGCAGAGTTGTGATCGCCAATGGCAAGGATGCCACGTATATGTGCCTGCCCACATGCAGGAAGCAGGCATGAGGTGAAGGAAAACAAGCTCTGAAGCCAGGCAATCTTGGTGCTGCACTGCAGCAAAGTAAGCATTGATGGGCGTGCACCCATGGGCAAAAGGTGCACTGGCCATATGGCAAGGGGCTGTTCTGCACCAAGAGGCCACTCATCTGGCAGAGTGGCGATTGCCTCACAAGCCAGGCATAGGCCCGCCATACGGCGAAGCCTCACGCGCATTATTTCAAGAAGCCCGATCTTAAGTCGGCTGCTCGACAACATGGCAGATTGGGGCACCTGAGCTGTTGACTTCTGGGCTAACCACATGGCTGACCGCACGAGTGTCGTGCCGAGGAAGCTCAACACCAGCAGTCCTGTGAGTGCACCCCAGGAGCACAGCTCAGGCACAGATAGGCTGAAGCTGTCTTGCCAAATCACTGCCCTTGTTGAATGAGCACCTCAAATACACAAGCTGTTATGTACACGTGTACGATGAGAATCGGCGTTGTGGCATCAGCCGACCAACCCTTTCCCCACGTAACACGAGCCACCAGTTAACTCAGGCACTCTGACTAAGCTTTGTTCCTGACCACAAGCTGACATGACAAGGCACTCTTGTGCATTGCTGCTCGCCCACCAAATGCACATTATTTTGCATTTATGGGGATTATCATGTGAATTTCTTGCCCCCCGGGTCCCTCAAGAAAAAACACATGTTTGTGGCATTGGCACTCAGTCCATGCCTTGCCGTAGCAAAGTCTTTAGGCATCATGGAATGTAGGTGAACAAACCAAGAGCATAATCCTGCACCATGCAAGCCAGGTTGAGAGGACTGCAGACAACGTGGCCCGCCAAGGACCCTGAATGCCTTTTCCGTTTCTCTGTTATTCACATTCAGATGTTTCAAATCTACCCAGTTCCAGCGCACCTCTGTGCACAGAAAGGCGATCACCAATCAATGGAGCCATCACTGCAGCAGTCATGCCGACCCAAGGGCGGAGTGCGCTGATCATCCCGATTTGACTGTCCTGTGCAACACAAGATCTGGAGCATTGTGTAATGATGTTCTGCATGATGAATGCCAGTTCTATTCTGCGCATACAAATGTCCTTGTCATAAGATATAACTTTCTACCATTGCAATCAAAGGAGTTGTTCGGTTATCTTTTTAATTGCTGGTGAAGCTATTGATGGAGGGGAATACAGTGTAGCAGTCAATACTGTCTGTCTGTCTGCCTGTCAATCTGTCTGCCTGTCAATCTGTCTGTCTGTCTGTCTGTCTGCCTGTCTGTCTGCCTTTCTGTCTGTCTGTCTGCCTGTGTAAGGGTATGATCATTGCAACGGGAGATTGCAATCGCTAACCAGTGCCAGCCGCGAGGGGCCAAAAGGGTTGGGGTGCAAGTCCCCCCGCTCCTTCAAAGGAGCAGGAGGGTGCCAAAGTGGCATCCACCACCGGAGTTGGTCGGACCCTCCTGGCCAGGTCTGTCAGACCTAAACATTTGGGCTCGGAGTTAGGTTAGTCCTTGTTCGCGAAAAAGTTGTTGTTAGGCACCAGTACCAGGCACTAAGATATATCACTTGCTTTTGCAGAGCTCTTTTATTGATGAGAGATGATACAAGCAACCTACGTAAGTTACGTATATGTGCATGAACCACCCACGGATGAGAACCCTCTCATAATGAACCACTCTCCTATCTGATGTCTTACAAGGATAAGGATAACAAGGATCTGCCTGTCTGCCTGCCTCTCTCTCTCTCTCTCTCTCTCACACACACACACACACACACACACACAAACACACATAGTATACATGCATGATGTAATAAAGGCTTATGTAGTGCAGCCATTATGCTAGTATAACGCATGATCAACCTGGGGAGGTCTAACAGCATTAGGAAATCGCAGAGCAACTCACTGTTGCACCAATGTCGGAGAGGAAAATAGGAATATAGGGCATGAGGAAGGCTGATGCGGCCGCACTGGAGATGTAGAATACCTGCACAAAGAGAAGAGGAGTCTGAAAGATCTGTTCTGATCAATCTTACAGTCCGTTGTGGCTTCAAATTCCTGAATATTTCCCCAACCTTGGCCGCGCGCACAGTCTTCTGCCTTGCCCTGAGATCGAGCATCGGATTCAGGGGTCTGCCAGGACCATCAAGCCTCATCATGGCCATTAGTTCCAGGGATCACAGAAGATCGGCCGAGATCACGCTGGTTCACGAATCATGAAGTCCCATAAGCTACGTCTGCACTCGCTCATTAAAGACTTGATCGATAAGGTACATATTCGGCGCAGAATTAATGATGTCGACCAGGGAATTCGATTACGTGCAACACTAAGATGCATCCTACGTTCATTCCGGAATGGATTTATTAAATGAGCCCCATAATTCTCCGGGTAGTTCAACACTAGACTAGTGAAGAGAGACTGATCTAAGTAGACAAAATTAAAAATACCCAGACATGAAGTCTCGCAAGAGCAGCCTTGCTGATGATGATGATTCCCATGATCATGAACCTCCCAGCAAATTTCAGCGTGAGGAGCGCCATGCAAACAAGGCCAGGGCATCCCAAGGCATACTCCTGCCTGGGCTGGCTCTGCCGGGTCTGCCAGGCCTGAACATCCCTGCACAACTGCCCCAACCTCCCCCTGAGGAGGTAAGCCTGGATCAATTTGGACTTGACCTGTGTAGATTTGCTGTTATCCATCTATCTAAGTAGTGACTTTAATTCCACAGCAATAAATGTAAGCCTGCGTCTCGCATGTGCTCATTCAATGCCGCCCTGAGCCTGTCTGGTGGGGCAAGCGCGCCACAGGTGGGCGATAGCCAGTCCCTGTGCGGCCAGCATGCAAAGTGTTTTGGTACTCCTGCCTGTGAGCTGCATGAGCTGGGGTTTTCAAGCGGCACCAGCTGCCAGCATGAGTAATAGAAGGCCAGTGACATATAGGGCACCTGTGCACTTCAGTGTATTGATCTGAATTGACATGTCACACAGCACATGATGAACCCTTTATTCAGACAACCCCTGCAGATGCAAGCTCTCGAGCCTGGGCACGGCGTGTGCTCCTGTTCATGTTCTGCTGCCCTATGCAGTAAGAGCATATGGACAGCACCATATCATGGTTGGCAATACTGCACAGATGTCTAGGTTAAATCCCATGGCTTGGTTACTTGAGCTGAGTGGTATGCCCACACGTGGGCACGCAATAAAAGCGCTAGCTTTGCTGGGGATGAGGGAATTAAGTGTCTGGATCTGCTGTGTGGCCTGCTGGAGATCAGAGCCGCAGTGGCCTGTCGCTTGCTCTCCGTGCTGATGAACATCTGGCCTTGTCTGGCAGAACAAAATCTGCATGTTGATGTAGATTCAGTCATGCTTTTTCCTTTCTAGCCTTCTAACAAACTTCACAAACATCTGTTCCCCCCCTGCATTCCTGCCAGCCTCGTCGAGAGGGGGTGAGTCAGCCTGATCCCGTTATTATGCGAATCAACCTCTCACTGATCAAATGAGCGCCTTGCCTCTGGAGTAAATAATGGGATGACCCTCATTAACCCTATCCTCTTTTTCATGCGTTTGATATGCAGGATGGTGGGGCTACATTGAGGAAGGCTGCAGAGAATGGCGACTAGCTGTTTGTCAAGGACCTTATTGCGAGAGGAGCTCGCACAGATGAGCAAGACGAGGTGATTGCAGTGAACATAAATTTTACTCTTTATCCTTCAGAGAGTGCCCTCATAGTCTTCCTTTAGTGTCCCTCAGCCCCTTCCTAAATCCCCTCACTCCGCCCACAGAATACACTATGTATCAATTCTCAGCCAATGCACAAGCTACACAAATGCATGACTGTGTAGATAGTTGCAAGCTTCATGTTAGGATTCATTGCCAGCCTGACTGTGAGGCAGATTGGTTTGTGGCTGACCATTGCTAGCCTAATGCTTCTGCTTCTGTTCGTGTTCTGACACTTAAGTAAGGTGAACCTTGCTGGAAATGTCGAACAAGCCCTGTGCAGTGCATGCACTGTGCCCCTGGTGTGCGAGCACCTTGCTCTCCAGGAACTCAAGGCCTCAACTATCACCTTGTCATGCATGCTCAGGATGGGAGGACGCCCCTTTTTTGGGCTTCACAGGAAGGCCAACTCCCAGTGGTGCAGGTGCTTATCGCCAACGGGGCCGCCGTCGACAAGGCCAAACATGTGAGCGGTATTTAGGTGGCAGATGTAGCTAATGCCTGCAGGTGCTCATCCAGAAAGGTATGGCGGATAGGCGCGCCTGCTTTCTGTGGTGATGTTTAGGGCACATCTCAGAGAGCTGCCATGATAGGGCAAACTTGGGTAAATGAGAATTGCTCAGCTGATGTTCTCATCCGCTTGTGTGCTACAATGCCTTATCTTTTCTCAACTCGTGTATTTTGTGTTTATATCTTCACTGATGATATCAGCCATGTGTTTTATTCAATCCATTTGATTCATTCAAGACTTGACAAAGCTGAAATGGGCCATGACCACTCAGCGCCAATCACATGTGTGCTTGTGTCTCTGCAAGCACGTGCACCTTGAGTGCAATGTCATGCAGTCTGTTCAAAGGCGGCACTGCTGGGCAAGTGCATTGCGTTTTTTTTTGCTGGGCCACATGCTAGCACGCAGTGAAGGCTTGTGCCTCTTGCCTTCAGGGCAGCACTTGTGCTGTGAGCGCCTGCAGCTGGCCATGTGCTGATGAGGACCTGGGTCCAGAGAAGCATGCAACGCGTGCAGGCAACACTGATGCGTTCAAGACACCTGTCCCTTAAAGCCCAACACTCTGCTCAGGAGCCACGCATGCACAGCCATGCCTTGCCGCATTCGATTACTCCTGCAGCTCACTGCTGTGCTCCACCTGATGCCTGTGCAGTATGGAACAACACCGCTGTCCATAGCCTGCCAGGAAGGCCATGTTGCTGTCGTCAAGGAGCTGCTGTCCCGCGGGGCAGCCGTGGACAAAGCTGAGCAGGTACATTGCGGCTTAGCCGCTCTTGTGTTCAGCGCACAGTGCGTGCATCTTCCTCTGTTGACAAGATGCCGGCGTGTCATCATTCACTGACTATCATTCCTGTGCTGATCATTAGAACACAGCGCATGTGTCGACACACGTTATGGCCTGTGCCCTTAGTGCTTTGCTGTGTGGCCGTGGGGGATGGTCATTCATGGCTAGCCGCGGGCCAGCTTCCTAACTTGTGTGTTCCCTGCAACCCTGCTGTTCCTGGAGCCTGATCTGGCCAGCGCTCTGGTTCCTCTTGCGTCTTGACCTGCATGCCACCTGTTTGTCAAGCAAGCAGCTCACACCATGCATGCTGCCCTCTTCATGGAACTGCACTTCAAGTGGGAATGTGCAGCTCAGTGCTGCCTGGACATCCATTGTGGGGACCACTTGACAGAGCATGGTCGAGCCATGAGCACTCAGCACCACTCATGTGTGTGCCTGCGTGTCTCTGCAAGCACCTGCATCTTGTTGAGAGCAGAGCCATGCTGCATGTGTGAAGGCGGTGCTGCTAGGCAAGTGCATTGCGCTTTTTTTGCTGGGCCATTTGCTCACTACCCCGTGAAGGCTTGTGCCTCTTGCTTTAGGGCAGCACTTGTGCTGTGAGCGCCTGCAGCTGGCAGTGTGCTGATGTGGACCTCAGGCCAGAGAAGCTTGCAAATGCGTGTGGCCCACACTAATGCATTGAATATGCCTGTCCCTTAGAGGCCCAACACTCTGCATAGGAGCCATGCATTCGCAGTCATGCCTTGCTTGTGATTACCCCTGCAGCTCACTGCTATGCTCCACCTGATTCTTGTGCAGAATGGAACAACACCGCTCTACATTGCTTGCCAGAATGGCCATGTTGATGTCGTCAAGGAGCTGCTGTCCCGCGGGGCAGCCGTGGACAAAGCTGAGCAGGTACATTGCTGCGCAGTTGCGCTTGTAATCAGGGCACAAGTGCACGCATCTCCCTTTGCTGACAAGGAGTCGGCGTGTCATCATTCGCTGACATCTATCACTCCTGTGCTGATCATTAGAACACAGCGCAAGTGTCAACACACGTCATGGCCTGTGCCCTTAGTGCTTTGCTGTGTGGCCATGGGGGATGGTTATTCATGGCTAGCTGCAGGCCACCTTCCTAACTTGTGTGTACCTTGGAACCATGCTGTGCCTGAAGCCTGATCTGGCCAGCGCTCTGGTTCCTCTTGTGTCTTGACCTCTATGCCACCTGTTTGTCAAACAAGCAGCTCACGCCATGCATGCTGCCTTCTTTATGAACCATCACTCCTTGTGGGAATGTGCAGCTCAGTTTTGCCTGGACATCCATTGTGGGGACCACTTGACAGAGCATGGTCGAGCCATGAGCACTCAGCGCTACTCACGTGTGTGCCTGTTTGTCTCTGCAAGCACGTGCACCTTGAGGAGTGCAGTGCCATGCGGCATGTCCGAAGGCAGCGCTGCTGGGCCATGTGCTAGCTACCCCATGAAGGCTTGTTCCTTTAGCCTTCCAGGACACCTTTTGTGCTGTGAGCTTCTGCAGCTGGCCGGGTGCTTGTAAGGACCGTGGACCAGAGAAGCATATGCAAACGCATGCCAGCAACACTGATGTGTTGAATATACCTCTCCCCTGAAGCCCAACACTCTGCATAGGAGCCATGCATGCGCAGCCATGCCTTGCCGCATGCGATTCTCCCTGCCGCTCACTGCTGTGCCCCACTTGATGCCTGCGCAGACCGGTGTGACACCCCTGAACATTGCTGCGGACAATGGCCACCTAGCTGTTGTGAAAGAACTTCTGTCACATGGAGCTTCAACAAGCAGAGCAGACAAGGTGAATGAGCTGACGTTCACGTTTAGCACGGGCCATGCTTTGCTCGTTCAGGACTGCCCAGTGGACCCACAGACCTTATTGGTCCTGATTTTTGTCGTGTTAGCGACTGAATAGAGGATGTTGTCTGCAACGATGTTTGTAGCATCACCGTCTCTGTCCAAACTTATTACTGATGGGATGTTGCGGAAGCCGGCCTCGGGTCACAAGCACCATCATGTCTTGAAGCCAGGCAGACTTCAAATACTGTCATTCTGTGTTGATCATGGGACTTGAATGTCACTGCCATGATGCCTTTGTGAAGGGGGGGTTGTGTTTTGTCAACTTTGTCATCTTTCACATGTTTTACACCATCCTGCATGGCTTGCAGTGGGGAGACACACCGCTTGACGCGGCAAAGGAGAAGGGGCATCGACAAGTTATGGATGCACTAGAGAGGCATAATGCCCGCTAACCCGCTGTGAATGGATGTCCTTATTTTCAACCGGTAACTGCGCACTCATTTTCTTATGAATCTCACATGGTCTCATATAGTCATGGTTAGTCATTTTGTAGCTTGCTGTTTTTGAGCTGATGGCCCCATGAGTATTCCAAGGTCACATATTTATGCAGGAGCCTGCACACTTTACTTGCCTCCGAACGATCTCGTACTACAGCTACTTAAATCAGGTCAATTTTTCACAGCTGCACCTGTGGAAGCAGGAGGAGAGAGATGACAATCTTTTATTTGCTGGAGCCTCTCAGGCCTGCACCTAAACTTGGGTCTAGAAAGACACCAATAGTTTAATTCAAGTTAGGTCTATTCTCCTGTAAGTCGCCCCCGTTTGGCTAGCAGTCGCACTTCTTGACTGATAACATGTTAACCTTCATCTAAAGCCATTTTCCCCCTTGCTATAGCACCCTGTTAGCAGTGCAACCTTGCGAGAATGCCATTGAATGGCACAGGCCTCAGTCGCCATCATTCAAGTTCACGGATCTTTTGTGCCAGGCTTTGTCACTCCGAGAGACTGCAGCATCCAAACTAAACTCGTAGCATGACCATAACTAATTGTGGTGTGTGAATTGGCTGCAGACAGCAACAGTGTGCACCAAGCAGACAAAGGTTGCCTGCGATGAAACTGAGGAGCCTCTGATACCCTTATCCTTCCCTACACGTTCTCTCTCTCGCCTCAGCCTGCAAATAGACAAGGTCAGCGCTGCATGCAGCTGCTGCCGAATGCACACACTGGACGGTGGACTGGACTGGACTAGACCGGACGCTGCCACGCATGTGAACCCCCCAAAAGCTAGAGGGGTTTACTCCCTGGCGTGCATGTTACAAGGTTGCTAGGAGCAAACAAGGTTATACTGGGAGTTCGTCTTTGACGTACTCAAATACAGCAATAGCTGAACTGACAACAGGATCAAATACTCCACCAGCTGACTCAACCAACCTCCGGGTCACAATGCAGCATGAATTTGGCACAGCATAAATCTGGCGTTACAGCTTGTCTGTGGTGGCCCTAACTTTTTTGCGTGCAGCTGCCTATCAGACTTGGAGTTCCATCCCTAAGAGCACAGCAAAATTTGATGAAAGAAAGACAAGATTAAGTTTAAGTCTAAAGGGTTAACCGCCAGCCAGGTCGTTAGGCTGATTGGTTTGTTGCTGGTCTTCGCCAGCCAAAAAATGGTCCATAATGTCCGAAATGAAATGGCAGAGTATATTGTGCCGTTGAGAAATAAAATCAAGGACAGTCTGACTAGGCAAGGCATGTGGAATATAAGGGGCCTCCATGGAAAAGGATTGGCAGAAAGGGAAGAAAAGGAAAGAGTACTTTCTTCTGAGAGAGCACACAAACAAGTCGTGACAGTGGAAAAGAACATGCACCTCATTTTGAACAGCAGCACAGGAACACTTGTCACAGTGGCCATTTCCACCGCGCCAGATGGAGGATTCCACCGCGAGAGTATGAGCTCGCAAGCGAAACCTGC
>LKMJ01005284.1_pt1 | contig 12179 bp, 11 predicted proteins | sample 643391 | NCBI WGS metagenome assembly LKMJ01 (sample SAMN04112250, study PRJNA286221) | soda lake metagenome | biome: soda lake; feature: Kulunda Steppe; material: water; isolation source: sample PL-Br10 brine of Picturesque Lake | place: Russia: Kulunda steppe | collected 2010-07
GATATCATTCGGCGACTGTGTCTCCTGACCGAGATCATCCGTAAATAGGAATCCACGCACAGAAACAGAATCAAGCACATCTTCGGGAGCTTCAACATACATACCTGTTTGAGAGCGCTTTACGAACGCCATATACTCCAATAATTCACGCAGCCCGGTTGCAACATACCCAATGTTCTGAGTGTACTTTACCTCGCCGACGAACACCTGAGCTATCTCAAACGTACCCGTCTCGTCTCTATCATACCGTTCAAGCAAGATATCTGGCCGACCTCCCCAAAGCGAATCGCTGCCACTGTAATCGAGCAGGTCTTCTGAGAGTTCCCTCCACCGTCTAATCACTTGCTCTGTACGGAACAAATACCCATCCGGCTCCGCCGCATCAGAATCTAATGATTCTTGGAACGTAAGGGATTCACCAGTTGCATCATGGGAGATCACGAACCGTGATCCGTTTTGTTCCCATGTCGCGACCGTCGAAGGGTCGTTACGCCAGTTCGTCAGCACTCTGTACTCAACGGCATCGTATGCGTCGAGGATACGGAAGATCCAGTAGAGTTCAAAGAGGGTTTCCGTTTCTTCCGGTGCAATGACTGTATGGGTCAAGATTTCACGTGCCTCATCACTATCGATTTCTCTATTCATCAGGCGGCGATAGCGATCTAAGAGGATGGCGGCATCACGGTAGAACGCAGACCGTGATCGTTTCACTGATTCGATTGTCCGGTCGGTCACATCGTTATCAGTTTCCTCGATACGCTGGAGATAGATATTCCGTTCATAAATTCGATTGAGCATGGCCGCTACGGACTCAGGACTTCGGGTTTCGTCATCAGCTGGATTAACCCACGCTGATAACCACTCGTAGCCATCTGGATTTTCGATAGCCGGTTGCAAATCGGTATGGATGATCTCGTGGATAATACGCAGCAATCTTTTTAAGACGAGATTCTCGTCGATATCGTAGCGTTCTTCTGACTGCCGACAGACGAAGAGCGGTTCATCGAAGCGACCAGCTCGTGCCCGGCGCTTTGCTGTTCCCGGCCAGTCGATTCGGCCACGAATCTCACCTCGCTGTTCGACAGAGGTAGCCGAAACGGTTGTTTTCATCTGACGGATACGGTCCTCTAACGTCCGCATGAAATCGAGTACGCCGACACCCTCGTCGCTGTCACCTGCGTCCGTGAGAACAAAATGAATTCGCAGCAGCGTCTCAATATCATCGACATCGAGGTCTGGATGGGCAGCGTCGATAACACGGTCGAATCGAACGCCTTTCCTGAGGTATGTGTGGAAGTTGTCGGCAATGTCGGCGAGGAGCGTCTGACTCGATGTTTTCGGCATTCTACTTACTCCGTGATTCCAAGTCCACTTGGAAGAAGTCGCGAGCAGTCGTCCAGAGTTCGTTCTGGTCGTCAGTTACGATCGCATCGAGTTCGTCGATAACATCTTCGATCTCATCCCGCCGTAGCCCTTCCAGCTGGGGGAACACGTACATGATGATGGGTGAGACGTAATCCGCTTCTTCGACTGTTGGCGCCGATGCGACGTAGGTATAGATATCCTCGATGATGGCCGGTCCGATCGCACGTTGTTTGTTGACAGCAGACCAGATACGACCGACTGGCTCGTAGTGCTGTTCAACTTCGGCCAGGGTATCACTAGCCGACCAAATTGCGACGTATTCTCCAACAAGCTGTGCGAGTTGTGACTCGCCGCCGGCAGTTTCCTCATCGGGTGTTGGCAGCTCGGGAATTCCGACAGGGATGAACGCCCAGCGTCGCATAAATGCATAGCTCATCTCGTACAATGACGTCTTATCGAGCGTGTTCATTGTCGCGAGCATTCGCCAATCGTCCGGGATGTAAAATCGATTTGGACGGACGGTTGCGTCTGTCCGCGAAGAATCGAGGATTTCGATTGAGTCTCCATCGGTACTGTCAAACGGAAGGGTAACACTCTCACCTGTGAGCGCGGAGAATAACGAGCCGAATGCTTTGTCAATATCCGCTCGATTGAGTTCGTCGATGATCAGCCATTCATTTGTAGGCGTCTCATCCGTATCGTCTTGGAAGCAATTGAGTACGACACCAGGACGGAATTCGAGCGTATTCTCAGCGGTCGTTTGATAACCCCCAACGGTATCAAACGTCGACCAGTCAGCGGACGCAGTCACCATATCGTAGTTGCTCTCTCCGACGGTCGCCTCACATACTTGCCGTGCCAACTTCGTCTTTCCTGTCCCTGGCGGGCCAAAGAGCAAAACATGATTTCCGCTCTCAAGAGCACGCTGGATACGTGACTCGATGTTCTTCCACTCCTGCTCGGGGAAATACAGTGGGCCTGAGTCGACGCTAACCCCCTCTGAAAGCGCCTCCAGGTCGTCGATATGGTCGCTGAACGTGACTTGTGTCCCGAGTTCGAGAATTCGATCGTACTCTGTCTTAGTGAGTTCGGTGATCACGTATCTATTGGTACGCTCAACAATCTCACTGTCGGCCAACTCTGGGTCGGTATCGATCTGTTCCCAATGTGGACCATCAAGTGCAGCGTCCCATTCGATTGTGATACCCTCAACATCCCGGCCGAGTGATTCAGAAAATTCTTCATGGAGGCCTTCGGCGACGTGGGCTTGTGCGACGATTTCCCTTGTCGGTGCTACCTGGTAGAGTAGCACCTTATCACCCGGTCGGGCGAGCTTGTAGGCCTCGAGATTTTGCCGTGGTGATCCGGAGGGACCAATAGTGGGATAAAACTCCGTAGCGCCATCCTCGTGTTGGAAAGTTTCCTCGTTCACCCAAAAGTATCGAGTCGAGGGATCAGGTCCTGGGAAAGGTACTAACTCTTCGAGTGATAGAATCGTCTCGTATTCGTCAGGCGAGAGTTCGAACAGGCTTCCCTGTGCTCGATTTCGGATCGGGGCGGATTCTTCAAGATCGGGAAGGTTAGTGAGCTGCTCCCATGTAATCGGCTCCACTCGTCGATCGTATTGAATTGTGATTCCATCTATTACCCCATCATACTCTTCTTTCGTCTCCTCGTGCAGCCCCTCAACAATCGTGCCCTCAGCAACGATGGCCTTCACTGGATTCGACTCGTAGAAGACAACCCGGTCGCCAGGAGAGGCAGACTCGAACGCACCAAAGATACGTCGCTTATTTCCGTTCGAGTTTGTAGCAGTGTAAAATATCTCTCCACCGTGTGCGATGTTGTCGACCGCCCAAATTTTGGGGTTTGCGGTAATCCAGTAGTAGTCCGGACCTGTCATTCCCTCAATTATGTATTCGGCTGCAACATCGGTCAGCCGACTCAAATACGTCTGCGTGACCTCACCGTTGCTATCAAGCGGGTAATATTTCTCACCGCGTACATCTTCACGCATCAAGTAATCGCGTACCTCGTTGATCGGCTGTGGTTCGTCGAACCGCTCGAAGTCAACGTCCACTCGATGGCGGTTCTCCCCGTTTTGGTTGATTTCAGACGCTTCCGTTTTAATCGTCGAATACCCAATGATATTGGAGCGGTGGTAGTGAATCACCTTATCTCCGACATTGAGTACTGTAAGGTCGTGGTGCCAGATATCGTCGACAGAGGCCTCCAAATATTCGTTCTCGATCTCATCTGTGTTCGTTTGGTTCACCCAGTAGACCGAAGATTCTGGTTCTGATTTTGGCTCTTTTATTTTGAGAATTATCTTGTACAGTTCGATTGCCGCTTGAGATGATTCATCATCGAGACTCTGCTCGTCAACTTTGTCAATGATATTGAACAGCTGGTCGACCTCAAATCTAATTGGGACGGTGATACCGTGGTCAGCATCCCGCGTCACGTAGCCAACAAGACGCTCATATGTTGCGAGGAATTCGGTAAAATATTGTTCGCCTTCGACATATGAACTGGGAGTCTCGTAGCCAAAGAACGTGAGCCCGTTTGTTGATGCAGCGTTTAGAATTGGGTGATCATCAATGTGGAGAGAGCCAAAGAGTTCTCGGACAGTTGTCTTCCCGCCCAGAGTTTTCTCCCATTGAACGTCGTACTGGTCGGCAGAGCGTATCTCCTCAATTAGGCTCGCAAGTTCGTCGATAGACCCATCCCACTTTTTCAGGATCTGAGTTGCTTGTCCTCCCTGGATTGCGGAATGCATCTGATTCCACATCGCTTTGAACCGCTCTGACGTGGGGTCTGAAACGAACTCTTGGGCGTATTTGTCGATTATATCAGTTCGGTTGTGGCCCTCCAGGTCAAATTCGGCACCTGAAGGGGTCGATTGCACGACTTCTTGCCACTGCTTAAGAATCTCTCGTTGGTCAGCTGTTAGTGATGGACCAAGAATCCCATTCTTGGCGAGGGTAGTGTACACCCGGTCGATATCGTCGTTGTCCGGACCATCTGCTGTGCTCACTGTACGAGGCGGTGCATAGTCTGTAGAATAGCCCAAAGCCCGATTAACAGTCCCTCTATCGTAACCTCCCTCTGGATTATACCATCGGTCCCAGTCGACCGGGACGTGATATTCTGTACTCTCACCATCAGGAACCACTTTTCGATCTGGATCGGTGATCGCCGATCCGTCCCATGGTTGCTTGACAGTCCCTACAGCAATATACTGGCCAGATGGCTGGTCATACATAAGGAGACGATCGTCAGCATCAAGTCGCCGAAGCTGTTCGCCGTACTCTTCGTCACCATACGTCGCCACAACACTGAGTTCATCAAATAATTGGGAGAAATCGATATTTGACTCATGCTGTCGATTAGAGTGGATGAGGTATGTCTCAGACATTACTATTTTATAAACAGTAGAAGATTGTGACCATAAATTCTACTACGAAACGATCTATTATTTACTGACACAACATCTGCTGCTTTGGCCTTCTCCTTTATCGGCGTTGTGTCATCGCACATTTCTTCATATTCGTCGATAAGTGTCATTAATTCCTGAATGCACTGTTGGAGTTGATTAAAAGAAAAGTCGGTAATCGTGGCGTCACTAGAACCAAGATCAGTCATAATGAAGCATGCAATCAAGACCAAATTGGCAGCATATGAGTTAGATATGTAGCCGAGTGAGGCGAATACTGTCTATTGCAGAGAAGCGGGAAAATCGCTGAATTGAGTATGTCGAGGAAGCAATCGAACACGTATAGAATCCAGAGCTGAAGGAAATGCCATCTAATGGGTACGGCGAGAACTAATTGGCAGCGCTGGTTTTCAGATCCTGTTCTTTGGTTATTAGCTCAACAAGGTCCGCTTTCGTGAGTGGATCAATATCAACGCGATTCCCTTCAGCAGTATAAAAGATACCTGTAGTCACCTCTCGGTCAGGGAACCATGCATCCAACACGTGATAGTACACGCTAAGTTGCTTCCGATATTCATCCTCGGCGTGTCGCCCAAGGTCGGTTTTGAAGTCGATGATCTCAACGACATCCCCGCGAATGTGAACGAGATCAACGATTCCTGAAATAGTGACCCGCTCACCGTCAACAGAGAGTGGCAGATACGCATCCTCCTCAACTCGGAGCACACCATCCAGTGAGTCTATGAAGAACCTGATGTGACGCTCGTCGTCGGAACTATCGAGGTGATAGGTGAGACAGAATTCTCACTGCGTTTGGGTAGCGGGAATCGGAGCCTTACAGGAAGAACATTCACTCTCAGTTGGATCGATACCGTCTGGGTAGTCACTAAGTGTTTCACTCGCAGAATTATCTGTCTCATTGTTGACACTATTAGACAATTCAATGTCTGGAATTGACGTTGCTTCACCAAGCGGTCGAAGGTCTTCAAAATCAGTTTGATCATCCTTCATACGTAGTCTGACAGTGGTTGGTCCGTCTTCGTGTATATATTTCAGACTCAGAGTAGCGGAGTTTACACAGAAAGTAGTCAGCAGATCAACCAGCACTATTCAGTGGTTAGGAATATTAGAGCGCCCAGAAAATCAACACACTCTGCAGGGGGAGTTGACCCCATCAAACGATCTTAGAAGGATCACCACCGCCTGGCATACCCCCCATAACAACCCCATGGATCACTATATAAATACTGACTGGAAAGATAGCCACAAGCAACGCGACCGTCAACCACCAAACAATCTCAATCTTGAGGAGTCGACTACTGCCGCCACGATAGCTTCCCGAACAATCGACTATCGTACTGTGTAGATGAGTACAGGCTTCTAAACTCAATCTCGAAGATATACGATATGACTAAGTCATGTTGACAATAATCATACCAGTATGTTTGATGATTTCTTGTCGCTGGCCTCCGATGACGATCAAGAGCTTCGAAAAGAGATTCGGTCGTATCTAAGCACAGCAGCACAAGGAATACAAGCGAATCTCAATGAATTCCAGGAAACTCCGATCCTAGTCCTCACAGGTCAATCCCAGCGATTGCCGGCCTACAAAATTATACACGATATCGACATCCGGCAGATACCAGTCGATCCAGATGCAGAGCCAGAATGTGAAGAGGCAAGAAAACTCTGTCAGCATATCAAAACAGAATATGATCTTGAATTTGGAAAACATGAACTACGAAACCTCTTGGTAGACGCATTTGGAATGTCGCTCTGTGACATAGATGATTGGGAGTCAAAAGTCCCCGACATCGCTTCAACAATCAAGGCTGATACTGAAGGATTCATTCGCGAGAGGAAAATCCATATTCTTGGTGGACTGAGGCTCACAGTAGACGAATTCTCGATAGGAGACCTCGGTCGTGTAATCCGTCCACAAGAAAATAAAATATACGCAAAAGAATCCCCGGGACACATTCTAAGTAACAGACCCAATTTGCTTGGTGATTGCCTACTTGAAACTCGAGTGACTGCGCATCGTGATTCATGTCACAATACCCACACAGAACGCCACAAGAGAGAATATCTGTTCACACTTTTTCATTTGTATGGCCCCTGTAATGTGAATGTGTTACGGACGCATTCGATCCCTGGATCATACAAAGCGATCAGACACACAAGCGAGCCACTTGATGGAACTAGCGGATCACCAAGCTTCGAACTCACAAAAGGGGACCTCACGCCAATTGAGAACCTCATAGGATTGCTGGATAATTTCTATAATAAAGAGGACGGCACATACCAGAGAGAGTTGGATGTAGCAGTCACTCACTACAAACGATCAATTGTGGACACATCATACCATACTAGTGTCACATTTGCTATAATCGGTTTGGAATCAATTTATAAGCAATATCTCGATAACAGTATTTCGTCATCGGACGTTTCGCGATTTACAGCATTGACATTAGGCCAATCTTCAGAGCGTTTTGATGCCAATGAGATCCTCAAAGATATCCAGAGCGGTTACAACCGCCGGAATAACCTGGTCCACGGTGGTGAGCTACCAAATCAACCTGATCATGAACATAAAGAAGCTTTATGGGATTACCTTAGAATTTCTATCGTCCTCCACGCATGGTTACTCAAAAACGGTGATTTAGAACATATTGAACTGGAGAGTGCGATGGTCAATGATAAAGCTCGTCAGAACCTACAGGAAGTATTGAGTCACTTTGACATCGACAATTATCTTCATTTACAACCTACTAACTGAAGATAGAAATTAGACAATACAGAATTGACACCATTGTCCGAGGCTTCAACCCTACAAGAGTCCGTCTGTAATACTCACCGAAGCCGATCTCAACGAGTGCCACCAGCCGCTTCAACGCCACAAGGGTTCGGCTGTAACCAGAACTCCGAGGGGAGGCTGTCGAATGTCTGAATGGAGCTCCAACCCCACGAAGGTTCATCTAAAACAAACGAAATGTACTCTCTAACCTGGAGTTGCTGTCAAGGTCGTGGCTGCGTGCATAGCGACCAGAGGGAGCGAGCACGGAGCGGTGGGTGGGGAGGTGGGGTTAGGGTCGGTTCGGCATAGAGCAAAAAAGAAGCCCGCCTCGACCGTTTATTCCCACCACCGACCGCGCTCAGGGGTGTGCACGGTCGACCACCCGGTCACAGCCAACGAGACACGCCCTTGATACCAGCTCTTTGCCGCTCCATGGATACACACCCGCTCCCCCTCCTGGACTGATTTTGGATTCGATCTCACGAAGGACGTGAATTTTGTTCGCCCGCTCTCATCCTCAATGAGTCCCACTTGGGCAATGGCTGGACTCGACGATTCCCACAACTGCACGATTCGACCCTCAATACTCACCTCTTCGCGATTGATCTGTTCGAGTTTCCCGATTGGCACAACCTGTCCAGGAGCACACTAGAGCGATTCAACTGTTTCTACCACTGCGCTCATCAGATCCTCACCACGCACAACTGCTTCAGCCAGATGTCGACCAATCGCCGCCGTCGACCAGCCATTCAATTTCTCGGCCAACCGCATCGACTCTGTATTCACCGCCCCCAACTGCTCAGGAGTAAGCATTTCACGAGGATCGACTCTATCTGGATGAACCATCGGATTCACGCACCTAGCTCGTTTGAAGAACTCCACACGCCGCTCAGCACTCTCCTCGACGACAACCTCACGGGTCCGCTCTTCGCGACCTTCCTGAATGCCGAATGCCGCCTTCGCACTGATACGCTCCAACTCAGCCTCACGTGCCTGAATCCGCTCTTCCTGAGCAAGGGTCTTTCCGTACATGCGATCCGGGCCCGCTTCAACGCGCGCATCTGGGTGGTTTGAATCGACCTTCGCCTGGATTTCCATCTGCACCGACGGCCGGAACTCAGGAGTCTCATCGACGACCTCGAAGCCATCCTCGTCGACCCTCCGTTCATCCGCATTTTCAAACGCCTGTTCATCGACCGAAACTTCATTACTGATTAGGTTCTTACTTGACATTGGTTAACACCGAAGGCGCTCACTCGGCGTCTTTTTCCGACACCACGACTCTCCAGCTGTGGCTCTCTCTATTGACCAACTCAACCATCACACGCTCTCACTCGCGCCCAGCGGCGCTCGTGGAGGCGCGAGCGAGAGCGTGTCCGAAGAGAGAACCCAACCAGTACCGCGCGCAGTCTGCCTGAAGCAAGCGTCCAGCGGAGTATGTCTCGCGGGGTGAGCACGGCAAAGCGCAACCCCCGAGAGATACCCGCTGGCGTCGGAGTCACATTCATTTTAGCCCGGAACGGCGAGCTTGCTCGGCGCAGCCCGGAATGGTCTGTCGCGAGCGCCGCGGAAGGCAATAGACAGCGAGCGGTACAGGCCGTTAACAAATACAGACCAAACCATGATCACCAGAATATCAGCCAAGCAGCTCGTCTCAAAAGTCTATAGTCAGATCTACATTAGAACATAAATGCAAGACTGCGACCGCGAGTGTGGCAGAGATGGTGATGAGTCAGAAGAGATAGAATCTTCGTAAAGATCGGTTAACAATCAACCCAAAGTACTTACAACTATTGTTGTAAATTCAAATGTGAAACGTAGAACTGTTCTTTCCGCTATTGATACTACCTCGGCTGAGGTAGCTGGATGTCTCGGGAATGAGAAGCAACAGTCCAGATTGTCAAGGCCTCGATCAACCGCGACCTGATGGAGACCGATTGGACAAAGGATGTCCTCAAGTACGCCATCAGCGAGTAGAGGCTAATCATGGTACTAGAGTCGGCTACGCGCCAGTCTGAGCAGCATATACCGGGAGAGAACAGCAACGTTTCGGCTCCGCCTGTGGCTCTGTGATGGGCCTACATCGCCTTCTTCGAAGCAACAGCACCGTTGACGACAATCTGTCCCTCGCTCTTGCGGCGGAGGGAGTCAATCGCATCCTCACAGAGCGCCGTCGACGGCAGCTGAGAGTTACCACCTCTTAGAGCACATGTGACAGCATATTTTAATATTAGAATCTTCTCATCATTAGCCGATTCTCGTCACTACCAAAGTGAGAGAGGTTTGCGAGGCGATAATCCCTCAGATACGACAGTTACAGCGTCATTCTCGGGAGATCCGTCGCTACATTCGTAATCCGTGTTGTTCTGACGGTAAAGCAACCCACGAAACAAAACACATATGCGCTGTATTTTGTCTCTACTACCGAGATAAGGCACTATCCGGCCCGCTACTTTTGATTCGAGATCGTTGACCACCACCGGGCTATTCAAGAACTCGGCAAACTGGTCGAGTCCTTCATCATGAAGTTGTTTTCTGATTTGTTCTGTTGGGGGACTTTCAGTCATGTTATTTTTACACCATATCTAGTGTTTTCGACACTTAACACTTCACGCCGGAACAAAAGCGCCTGAAAATAATCGTCAGCCCGCGCCCACCGCCCTATTTACTCGATCGGATACATGGTCGTGGCGCATAGCTTGCCTTCTCCAACAACATTGGTGAAATGTATATTCCCATTATTTCTGAGTATCTGAGAAAGTATCTGAGTACCCCAAACTTTATTTGAGTGCGGTACAAATACTGAGTTGGTTACCCCACATGAACGAGATTGAACTTACAAGCGACGATATAGTACTCCGGGAGCAAATTGAAGCATTCGGAGAGCAAAGAACGGAAGAATTAACCATAGACTATGGCGATCGTGGCGAATTCGAGTTAGAATTAGATACGGGCGGTTTTGTCTCGCTAGGCTCACTCATTGATGTCGAGCTTGCAGACGATGGCAATATCGAGTCACTCAAGCTCAAACTCGACGAGTTTCCGTCCATCCAGGCATCAGTCAGACGGCAATCTGAGTCGGTAGAAAGTGACCTCCCTACGGTCCCTAGTGTTGATGTTTCTGAGATCGATGTAAGCGGTCGCCGGAATTTCTACGAACGAATGCGTGACTCTCCGAATTCGCAGCCCGCACAAATTCGTCGCTTGATTCACGAGCATCAAGAATTGAATCGAGAGGAATTTGACCGTCTTGTTGAGGAGATAGGCTACGCTTCCGATGGCGGTGGGGTGAATATGTCTTTAGTCGTCCTTGAAAATGTTACCGAAGAGATTGAGCGGCACGGACGTGGTGAAAGCCAGCTTATCGTCTGGGTGAGATAGCTTCGGTGCCAGCGAGTCGTAAAGGGAGTATTCTCGCAACATCAGCCCTCCAACTCTTGAAGCGGCCTCACACAGAAGGTATCTGGCTCGTCGACAGAGTCCTGAACGCCTCGCTTCGTCCCCACCGTTTCACGAGATAATCGATTGATCAGCTCAGTACGCACACGTCCACGACTGAGCAGCGTATTATGCTCGCCCAGTCGATCATCGAAATATCGCTTCTGGAACGTCTCGCCCGAGTTGTCGACTGCAAAGAACTGCGTTCGCTTCTCGCCCCAGATCTGCGGTGAGACATATTCGGCAGCCACTGGTTCGTGGGTAAGCTCGACGAGGACACACTCGACGAATGAAACAATGGAGATCGGGCTTCGATCGTTTGGCACAGTCAGCTCGAGATCGGCCCACGGTGGATCGGTCGTATACTCTGTCTGGTTCGGATTTAGTTGATACTGCGATGGGTTATATTCAGTCGACATAATTTGTAGTCTAGAAGGCGTCTTTTGTGCGCCCTCACCCCTCTGGGGGGCGATAAAATACGGAATCGTATACGAACACAGTCACTGGTTGCGCTGCACTTCTGGCAGAGAAATCCACAGATCAAATTCGTGGTCAAACACACCATTAGTTATAGGTACAACAATTATAGTTCAAACTATAATAGTTGAAACTCTAACTTCGAAGCAGATAGCTACACGCAGTCCAAACGAACCGTATGTAGCAGTTTGTCGACCGAACATCCGAACTCGACCGGTTGAAAACACTCTATGAGAGTGATACGGCAGAACTCGCAGTCGTCTTTGGTCGACGTTAGATTGGAAAAAGCGAACTCGTCCGCCAGTCCATTCGGGAGAGAGACAATACAGTATATTATCAAGCTGTCCAAGGGACACCGACAACACAGTTAACACGGTTTATCGAGGCCGCAAAGACACACTATCCAAGCATTGCAACAATCAAAGAAGACTGGGAGTTGTTGCTGGGACATCTCACTGCACAAGACGCTGTTATCGTTATCGATGAGTTTCCATATCTCGTTGACTCCGATGAGAGCCTTCCGTCGGTCATTCAGCATCTGTGGGATACAGGCGTTGACGACAGTAGCTCAACACTGGTTCTCACCGGGTCTGCGATTGGCATGATGTACACCCATGTACTCGATGGCGGCGCACCACTCTACGGCCGCGTTTCACAGACACCAAA
>LKMJ01005285.1_pt1 | contig 12179 bp, 12 predicted proteins | sample 643391 | NCBI WGS metagenome assembly LKMJ01 (sample SAMN04112250, study PRJNA286221) | soda lake metagenome | biome: soda lake; feature: Kulunda Steppe; material: water; isolation source: sample PL-Br10 brine of Picturesque Lake | place: Russia: Kulunda steppe | collected 2010-07
AAGTGCCCGCCGCTCCGATCTACGATACCAAGGAGGTCTGGGAGGATGAACACGTCCTTCGCCGAGGACTGCGAACCGCCATGTCGCGACCCGACGGCCCTGATGCGACGGTCATCGCTTCGCCTGTTCGCTTCGAGCGGCTCACTTCGGACTGTCGCGACCTGCCGCCGGATCTCGGTGGCGACACCGACGCCGTCTTGACGGAACTCGGATACGACGCCGAGGCGATCGATCGTCTCCGATCTGAGGGGTCCATCGAATGAGCGAGGAGGAGCAATCGAGGAAGTGCTTCCGAAGATTGCCCAACGAGCGTCGTTCTAGGGTTTGTCCGTTTCGTTCATCCACGTGATCGCGCCGCCGATCCCCTCCTCCTCACGGATCTCGAAGAACTTCTGCCCGGGGCCAGTCTGATGAGACAGTGTGGCGAGATAGCCGCTGTTTCTGACTGCCGGTCGATAACCCTGCATCTCGACCACGTCGTTGAGCATGTGCTTCGTGATCTGGACGGTCGCTCCGGGGGTCTTTTTGATCGCTTCGACTTCCGCCATCGCTTCCGCTAACAGTTCGTCGTGGGGGACTGTCCTGTTCACCATGCCGATTCGTTCGGCCTCCGTGGCATCGATCGTCTTGCCGGTGTACATCAGTTCTCGGGCGTGTTTGATCCCGATGACGAACGGATAGACCAACGACAGCGACAGTCCACCCATCCGAATGCCCGGATAGCCGAACGTCGCTCGGTCGCTTCCGATCGTGATATCGCAGGTCAACGCCAGATCGCTCCCGCCAGCGAGCGCCGCGCCGTTGACAGCCGCGATCACGGGGACCGTGAGTTCGTGAATTGTCGTGAAAAGCGGAAGCACCCGCCGTTGGCGCTCTAAGCCGTCCTCGACGGTCGGTGCGCCTTCTTCGTTCGTCCCACCGGATTCCGAGAGGTCGTATCCTGAGGAGAACGCGTCGCCATTGCCCGTGATCACGATCGCTCGTACCTCCTCAGCCGCCTCGGCGGCTTTCACCGCGTCGGTGAGTTCTCCGATCAGTTCCTCGCTCAGCGCGTTTTTCTTCTCTGGGCGGTTCAACCGCAGTATCGCCGCACCGTCGTCGATCTCGTACTCGATGAGTCTATTCTCTGTCATCCCTCTACCCTCTTCGGGTAGAGTAATCAAAACATCGGTGTATATGTACGAATTATCTGGTTCTTCTTCTGAATCTTCCAAGCATCTCGATGAGTGCTTTGGTACGTTTCGCTGTACGGTGTATCAAACACGAAACGAGCCCGGATGGCCGATCGACTTTATCAGCGAACACGGTCATGAACTCACAGGATAGATCCGAATGCATTCGTCGTTGGCGGTGTCGATTGCGACTTTGATCTCATCCATCCGGACGACTGTGAAAGAGTCTCTAAAATAGTCCAACAAGTAGTTGAAAACGATGAGCCATCCTCGCCTATCAGAAAAATCCGGTCCGTCTCGGCGTCTAGAAGTCGTCCAGAAGCCGAACCTCGTCGTCAGTTACGGAGCCGATGCTTTTCTGCTCGAGGGGATAATCTTCCTCATCCGCCTTGTTCCATCCGAGTTTCGAGCGGATCGTGTCCGCCAGCCCCGGGTCTGCATTCACGTACGCGGTTCCGGATCTGACCTCGGTGATCATCCCAATTTCTTGACCGGCGGAATCTACCACTTTTTTCCCCTCATCGTCGTCCGTAATGTGTTTTCGTGCCATTGCATTTGACGGTGGTTCTCACAGGGATTAGTTATGAACATAGTATCCAAGCGAGAACATAGGTAGATCTGCGTTACACGGCTTGAAACCCCTCAAATTGGCAGGATAGCCGGGATTCAGTTATGAACCGTCCGTATCGGTACAGTTACTTTCAGATCGGTTTCGTTACGGGCTGTTTCGGTGGAGGCGTTGACAGTTTGGATGTCTGTCCTGGTATGTACCGACGAGGGGAGTAGCACTACCGTAAATGTTGGCTTAAGTCGCAAATCAGACCGCGTTCGTCCCTGCATCCAGTCGTTCGGTCAACGAGTCGAGATGGCTGATGCCGACGACGGCTACGACGTCTTCTTGCTCGCGAAGAGCCAAGAGCCGAGTGGCCATGTCTGCCTCCCGGGCAGCGTCCTCGAGCTGTGAGGCTCGGGATCGGTTGGAGGTTCGAAACGCGTTCATGAACGAGCGGGAGCGACGTACCTGCTTACGCTCATCAAGTGCCTGATCCTCGGGTGAATCCGTCCAGTCGATTTCGTATGCAATCGGCGAGTCGACCTCCAGCCGGATCGAGGTTCGAGCGGCAAGGATAGCGGCAACTCGACAGAGGAGTGCATGTTTCGTCGTCGAGAGGGTGTTCGAGAGGACGTTTCGAACCGTCTCCGCTGGGGGCCGCTCCTGGAGAAGGTCTCGCCCCAGTCGCTGAAAGAAGCCTCCGGTCGGCCGGTCGATGCCAACGGCTGTGTTAGGTGCTGCGGCTTGGATTGCCGCGCTCATTTCGCCGCCGAAAACGGGTGGGCTTCGCTCGGTGGCCGCGTACTCCTCGAACAGTGGTATCGAGATCGGTGGCAGTTCCAACGCGAGCACCGTCGGATCAAGTTCCTTGATGACCCGTTGTGTGCGATACGTACTCGCCGGGTGGTCATGGACGACGCCAACAAGCGTCAGCGCCCCCGGGCCCCCTGGAATCTGTCGGAGGTACTCGCCAGTTATCCGGGGGTCCGCATCGACGTCAATTCCCGCTAGATGCGTCATGATTAAGATTAAATTACCGGCTATTAGTGTACTATTACTTAAACTTTCGTCTCTCGAAGGAAAACGACGAGCCAATTAACCTCTTGGTGTATCCGTCAAAAACGTTGTTTGGCAACGTGAAATCCTTCCATCACGTTTCTCAAACTGTTTTAGTAATTCCAAAGCAGAAACTGCCGACAACTGACTCAGATCGTTCAGCTTTGCATGGAATCAGCTTATCTGAACACTACCTTATATAATCTCGGAAAGATTACATTGATCTATGCTAACTAGTTCCCATACGTGGGCCGGATCATCGAAGGACCCGAACGACGAGCTGTTCGGTGATATCGTCGAATCCACCGATCTCGATGAGATGGACCGATACCAGTGCGTATTCGTCGGCGAGCCGTACGATCAGGGAAACGTCACCGGCCGCCCCGGTGCCAGAGGTGGACCGAGAGCGCTTCGGAACGCGCTCGAAGGGACCAAAACGCATCATTTCGATAACGGTCCAGTCGAGTCAATCGGTGATCTCGGCGATATCGCGTATCCGATGGGGCTCTCAATTTCGGACGCCCAATCGGCATTTTTGGACGTGACAAAGCGAGTTCACGCCCGCGACTCGCTTCCGATATTTCTCGGCGGCGATCACTCACTCGCGTATCCGAACGCTCGACCGCTGCTCGATCTGTACGAATCAGTCGGCGTGATCAATATCGACGCCCATACAGACGTGCGGGTCTTCTACGACGATCAACCCCATACCGGGACACCGTTACGACAACTCATCGAAGAAGGGCTCGATGCCTACGCACAGATCGGCGCTCGACAATTCGGTCTGAGCACACCCTACATCGACTACGTCGACGAACACGATATCGAAGTAATCACCGCAGAAGACGTCTATCTCGATCTCGATGAAAGCGTTCAGCGGACACTGACCGCGATGGACGGCGTCGATGCGATTTACGTCAGCTTTGATGTCGATGTCCTCGATGCCGCGACCGCACCGGGGACGAGCTCTTCGGAACCCGGCGGATTACGCTCGATCGAGGTGTATCGAATCCTCCGGCAGCTCGCGGGAGACGACCGGATCGAGGGATTGGGCGTCTATGAAGTTGCTCCGACGCTCGATTCGAACGGTGTAACGATCAACACGAGTGCGCGCGGTGTCGCACAGTTTATCAGTGGATATCAAACACGGTGACGGCGTCAGTCGCCATCCGCCGTTGTTCATCCAACCGCGCTATTATCGTTCGACCGTCTGCACGTTCTCGTTGTCGAACGGTGTATTTAGGTCCGTAGTGGTGACGTCATCTGCAGACGTACTGGATATCGTACGAGAGATTTGGGCCTCTTTGAGAGAGGGTACCAGTTCCTGTCACGTCGATCGTGTTCGTCGCTTGGTTGATTACCCGGACTGATGCCTCGGTGATCGGGAAACCGGGTTCCGGTACGTCCCCGCGTCCCGATACCCCTAGGTCGATTGTGCCTTCACCACAGTCGTCCACGCTTCCGGTGAACGCTATTCTGCCTCTGAATACGACGCGGCCATTCGCATGAACCGTGCCGCTGACGGTCTGTATAAAGGTGCCGTCCAGTGGCCCGCTGAGGGTTTTTCCGGTTAGAACGCGATCCTCGAAGGTATTGCCGCCCACCTCACGAACCGGGAAAACGTCTATGTTTGTTATCACGGCCTCCCCGGATCCCGAAACGGGTGGTCCTGGATTACCACGGGCCGTGGCTGTTGACGTCGCTGTACCGATAACACTTGCCGCCCCTATTGTGTGAAGGAAAGCTCGTCGAGTTCTGTTGGTTACCATTGTTAGCCAAATACGGGAGGTAGTCATACAAGATGGTTATATACTTCCTATTTTTGACCATATTTCGAAGCTGCCATCTTACTTTCGGGAAAGGTCGCTTGCTTTGACACTACGTCGGCTCGTTTTGCGGCCGGTAGGTTGCCTGCTATGATAGATTCTGATGATCCGATCTGACTACGGTGGCCTGCAAGATCGCGCTCTGTATCCAGCACGGTTATGCGGATACGTCTCGTAACCCGTGGAATCTCCAGTGGTCCATCTGCGGCGTTCGATGATCGCTTGCTTCACGGACAGAGATATGATTAAAAAAACCAAGCGAACCAACTGACTAAGAGGAACAGGTTTCCCCTCACAGATTGCAGTTTCCCCGATACGACTCATACTCCGGTTTAAGCAAATATCTCAACGGTTGATCCGTCCCTCAAGATCGGATAGACCGTTCCGACACTCCAGTCGGTTCGCTGGATCGTGAGAGACGAGCGACACACGTGGAACAGGATCTCATGCCGAACCTCCGATCTTGGCTAAGAGAATCGCCCGAAGTGAAGGGTGGCCAAGGAGTAACCTCCTGAGATCGTGTGAAAAGTGCGGCTGCTCGAAAGGTAGTGTCGTCCGAAATTGTACGCCAACGGGAGTTTGGCCGTCGATTTCCACCGGCCAAAGACCGGGTGGAAACCGAGTGGGCCAACTCGGATTTGAACCGAGGACCTCCCGGTTATCAGCCGAGCGCTCATACCTAGCTGAGCTATTGGCCCTGTGTTGGCGCATTTGACCGTAGCGCCGTTGGTTGTTTAAACGTTTCTTTTCCGTGGTCCCGAGTCGTGTGATGACACGGTTAACGCTCCCGTGTTCCATCGCCGTCATCGGACTTCGTCGAACCGTCGAATCCGTCCCGCTCAGCGCTCGAATCGTTGTTTACGTCCTCAAACTCGTATGTGTCGGCGTCCATCTCGACCGTATCGCCGGTTCCGCTCGGGCCGCCGGTCCGAGGATCACGCTGGAAGCCACCGTGGAACTGCTCGTCCGCGTCGCCGCTGGGGAAGCCGCCGATATAGACGTTCCCCGTCGCGAAGCCGCCCGTTTGCTTGTCCAGAAACGGCGTGACGACGTATCGCTTGACGACGACCCGGATCGGATAGCGCGTCGGCGGCAGCACCAACAACAGACCGATGAGGTCCGTGATCAGGCCGGGCGTGAGCATCAACGCGCCCGCGATGAGAAGGAACGCTCCGTCTAAAAGCTCGTTCGTCGGGGGCGTCCCTTCGGCGAGCTTGCGCTGGATCTTTCTGATCGTGTGTCGCCCCTCGGCGCGAACCAAGAGCAATCCGAGCAACGCGGTCAAGACGACGACGGCGACGGTTGCGACCGGCCCGATCTGTACCGGGCCGAGATCGGTTGCGAGGACGACGAGCAACAGGACATCCACGAGGGGAACGAGCAGTAGGATGCCGATGACTCGCAGTTTCATACCTCCGGCTACCGGTGGGTGCGGGAAAACCCTTCCGAGACTCGAAGCGATACGGCCTTAGGCCGCGGGTCGCTTTTTCTCCACAATGAGAGCAGCGCTTGTGATCCTCGACGGTTGGGGCCTCGGCGATGGCGGCCCGGGCGATGCCGTCTCGGCCGCGGAGACACCGACCGTCGATCGGCTTCGAGAGGAGGGCGCGTTCGGAACCCTCGAAACCCACGGTCGCCGGGTCGGGCTTCCGGCGGGCCAGATGGGAAACAGCGAAGTGGGCCATCTGAATATCGGTGCCGGTCGCGTCGTCAAACAGGACTCGACGCGGATCTCCGACGATATCGAAGCGGGCACCTTTGCCGACAACGAGGCGCTTGACGGCGCGTTCGAACACGCTCGCGAACACGGCGGGACGGTTCACTTCATGGGACTCGTGAGCGACGGCGGCGTTCATTCCTATCAAGCACACCTTCACGCGCTCATCGAACTCGCCGCCGAACGCGGACTCGACGCGGTCACGCACGCGTTCACCGACGGACGTGATACCGCCCCAAGCGGTGGCGTCGGGTTTCTTGGCGATCTCGAGTCGATCGCCGAGAGCAATGGGACAGGTCACGTCGCGACCGTCTGTGGTCGATACTACGCGATGGATCGCGACGAGAACTTCGACCGGACGAAACGAGCCTACGATGCGATCGTCGACCGAGACGCGCCCTACGAAGCCGAATCGGCTGTCGAGGCCGTTGAGGCCGCCTACGACCGCGGCGAGACCGACGAGTACGTCGAACCGACGCTCATCTCGGGCAACGACGGCAGTGACCGTGGGCTTTTAGACGGCGATAGCGTCGTTTTCTTCAATTTTCGCGCGGATCGGGCGAGACAACTCGTTCGAATGCTCGCCGATATCGATCCGACGTGGCCGTTCGAGATGGCTCCACACGAGATCGAGCTCGTCACGATGACCGAGTACGACGAGACGTTCGAGCTCCCGATCGCGTATCCGCCGATCGCGCCTGAACGAACGCTTGGCGAGGCGATTTCGCTCGCCGGCTACACACAGTTGCGAATGGCCGAATCCGAAAAATACGCCCACGTCACCTACTTTTTGAACGGCGGTCGCGAGATTGCCTTCGAGGGTGAGAACCGAGTGATCGTACCGAGCCCCGACGTCGCAACCTACGATCAACGACCCGAGATGTCTGCCCCGGAACTCACTGACGCCGCGATCGAAGCGATCGAAGCCGACGATCCGGACGTGCTTGTATTGAACTACGCGAATCCGGATATGGTCGGTCACACGGGCGATTTCGACGCCGCAGTGGCGGCCGTCGAGGCAGTCGACGAGCAACTGGGTCGGCTCGAACGCGCCGTCCGGGAGGCTGGTGGCCGCCTTTTGATCACGGCCGACCACGGCAACGCCGACGATATGGGTACGCCGGATGATCCACACACGGCGCACACGACGAACCCCGTTCCGTTCATATACGTGGCTCCGGACGGCACTGCTGGCGGACGAACCGTTAGAACTGGCGGAACGCTCGCCGACATCGCGCCAACGCTCTTGTCGCTCATCGACGTCGAGATCCCCGACGCAATGACCGGAGAACCGCTGGTATGACGAGCGAGTCCGTCGTCATTCCGTCGGATCGCGACGTACGCGGAACCGTCGATACCCCCGAGAGCGACCGGTGCGTCGTCGCCTGTCCCCCGCATCCACAGATGGGTGGGAACCGAAACGATCCTCGGCTCAAAGCCGTCAGTGATGCCCTTCCGTGTGCGTGTCTGCGGTTCGATTACGGGCCATGGGATGACGGGCACGGAGAACTAGCGGACACCCGAGACGCGTACGCATGGGCGCGCGAAACCTACGATCGCGTCAGTCTGTTCGGCTACAGCTTCGGCGGCTGTCTCGCGTTAGTGGCTGCGGCCCGCGAATCGGTCGCCGGCGTTGCTCCGGAGTCTGTCGTCGCACTCTCGCCGGCCGCGAAGCTTTCGTCGGACCTCGACGCGGTCGCCGCGATCGAAGACATCGACTGTCCGATCGCGATCGTGTACGGCGAGCGAGATACGACCGTCGATGCCGAATCCGTCGCCGATCGGGTCCGAAAACACGGTGGCGAGGTCACCGTCTTGAGCGCGGATCATCACTTCGTCGGTCAAACGCAGATGGCCGCAGATCGGGTTGCCGAATTCTTCTCGACGTAGTCGCGCTGATTTGCCGGCGGGTATGCTCGAACGACCGGACCGTTTGATCTACGTTCTCCCAAAGCCCTATTTATATGCTTATTGAAACCTGCATATGGCCCTCCACGCCGTAGAAAACATCGGAGATGCGTTTACCGCTACACGAGAGCTCCTGACACCGGTTGATTTCCGTCAATGGATCAAACTCGCGATCGTCGCTTTCTTTATCGGAAGCGGAATGAACTTCCCGAGTACGCAGTTCAACACGTCAGGGGGAACGGAGCAGATCCCTACCGAAGAGATCCCGTTGAGTCTCCCCGCTGAGTTTGCGACGGTCGTTGCCGCGGTTGTCGCGGGCGCGATCGCCCTCGGATTGCTTTTCGCCGTCGTGGGGGCGATCATGGAGTTCGTGTTCATCGAGTCGCTCCGCTCTGGAACCGTCACGATCCGTCGCTACTGGAGCCGACGATGGCGACAGGGGCTTCGACTGTTCGGCTTTCGAGTCGTGATCGGCCTGCCGATGCTCGGGCTCGTACTCGGATGGATGGCATTGTTCTTCGTCCCGCTTTTTACGGGTATCGCTGATCCGATCGTTCCGATCGGTGTGTTCATCATTGGCATTCCCGTACTGTTCGTCGTCGGGCTGTTGTACGGGCTCGTCTCAGCGTTTACGACCGTCTTCGTCGTACCGATCATGATCAAAAGCGACTGCAACGTGTTGGCTGCGTGGCGGCCTCTTTGGGGATCGATCAAATCTGAACCGAAGCAGTATCTCGTTTACGCCGTGCTCGGCTTTCTGCTGTCGATCGCGGCAGGTATCTTGGCGTCTATCGTAATCGGAATCGGTGCGATTTTACTGCTCGTACCGCTCGGATTACTCGCCGGGCTCACGTACGTCACGCTCTCGTTCTCCTCAACCGCTGGAATCGCCATACTGGTCGGGCTCGTGATCGTTTTTGTACTCGCGATCATCGTTCTCTCGGCGCTGATTCAAGTGCCGGTCGTGGCGTATCTTCGATACTACGCGCTGTTGGTCCTCGGTGATATCGAGACCGACTTCGATCTCATCCCAGACCGGTGAGAGCGCGTTCGCGATTGATCTCCGTTTCAACGTTCACGATTAGCTCTCGTTAGGATGTTCGAGATTGGCTTCGTTAGAACTGGTATCTGCGCGCGTTCTCGTCGTTTTGGGTGAACAGTTCCCCGCCACCGGTCATCTCATCGAACGTCATTCCGGACAGATACTCGTCATATGTTACGTCGTATCCGCTACGAAGGTGGAAATCGAGGTTGCCGGTTTCGACGGCGGTCTGAAACAGCATGTGGATCGCGCGCCGAATGAGCTCATCCGTTTCGTCGGGTTCGTAGACGCTTTCGAGCATTGCCAATTCGTTTCTCGTTTCGGTGTCGAGTTCGATCCGTAGCTCCTCGCCGAGGTCTGTGTATGCGGCCCCGATCTCGTCGGAGAGGTCGTCTAATCCCATACGCGTTATCCGTCTCATCACCGGAAGTGGGTTTCGTTCCCGGATCGTCACACCCAAGCGCCGGCCGCGACTAACCGACGGTATGGCCGAGGAGACGTGCTCGCTTCCCGAAGACGTCGAAGCGGTTCAATCGGCGCTCATCGAGTGGTACGAGACGGACCACCGCGAGTATCCATGGCGAAAGACCGATCACCCCTATGAAATCCTCGTTTCGGAAGTGATGAGCCAACAGACGCAACTCGACCGCGTCGTCGAAGCGTGGAACGATTTCCTCGATGCGTGGCCGACCGTCGAAGCGTTGGCCGCTGCCGACCGAGCCGATATCGTCGGATTCTGGACGGATCACTCGCTCGGCTACAACAACCGCGCGAAATATCTCCACGAAGCCGCGGTTCAAGTGTGTACGGAATACGACGGCGCGTTCCCGACATCACCAGACGAACTTCGAGAACTGATGGGTGTCGGCCCGTACACCGCGAACGCGGTCGCCTCGTTCGCGTTCAACAACGGCGACGCGGTCGTCGATACGAACGTCAAACGCGTTCTCTATCGGGCGTTCGACGTTCCCGATACCGATGCCGAATTCGAACAGATCGCGGCCGAACTCCTGCCGGAGGGTCGGTCTCGGGTATGGAACAACGCAATCATGGAACTCGGTGGCGTTTCGTGCGGGAAAGTCCCCAAATGCGACGAGGCGGGTTGTCCCTGGCGCGAGTGGTGTCACGCGTACGAGACCGGCGATTTCACCGCGCCGGACGTGCCCACACAGCCCGCGTTCGAGGGGAGCCGTCGACAGATGCGTGGTCGAGTGATCTCGGCGCTGAAAGAGTTCGACGAACTCGCACTGGACGAACTCGGTCCGCGAATACGAATCGATTACGCACCGGACGGCGAGTTCGGTCGCGAGTGGCTCTCAGAACTCCTCTCGGACCTCTCGGACGACGGACTCGTTTCGACGGAGAAACGAGACGGCGAGATTGTCGCTCGGCTTCGCAGGTAGCGAACGATGCGGCCTGGTGGTTCGCCACGGTTTTTATCGCGGCTGCCTATCACTTCGTATGAGCCAACTGCGCATTGCGGCGATCGTCGGAAGCCTCCGGGACGGAAGCTATACCCGTCCCGCATGTCGGCACGCGCTGGCCGCTGCGGGCGAGTTCGAGGCTGTCGAGGCCGATCTCATCGACCTTCGAACGGTTTCGCTGCCGGTGTACGACGCCGATTCGGACGATGCCGGCGATGCCCCGGCGTTCAGAACACGCGTTCAGGAAGCCGATGCGGTTATCCTCGGTACACCGGTCTATCACGGCTCATACTCCTCAGCACTGAAAAACGCCCTCGATTACTGTGGCTTCGATGAGTTCGATGAGACGACCGTCGGTTTGCTTTGTGTCGCCGGAGGATCGTTCCCGACGACAACCCTGGATCATCTCCGATCGGTCGGCCGATCGCTCAATGCGTGGGTTCTCCCCCACCAAGTCGCGATTCCGCAGGCTCGAAACTACTTCGAAGACGGAGAAATCGTCGACGAGAACGTTCGAGAACGCGTCGAAACCCTTGGACTGCGATCGGTTCAGTACGGAACGATCGAACCTGATCCGCGAACGCTCGAATCGACCCAGAACGTCGGCGCCGATGACTGATAGAATCCGACAACCGTTTTAAGCCCCGACTGTTGGGTTTCACTAATGGGTAACTGTATCATTTGCGGCACCTCGACCGATGGACCGATCTGTGACGTCCATCAAGAAGACGTCGTTTTCGAGTTCGAAGGCAACCAACCGTCTCAGCTGACACCGGGTCGCTTTTATCGTGGCACCGTCGATGGATACGCCGACTTCGGCGTGTTCATCAACATCGGAAACGTCACTGGACTCCTTCACCGGAGCAAACTGGACCGCCGACTCGAGAGCCTCCATTGGGAGGTTGGCGAGGACGTTTGCGTTCAGGTCAACAACGTCCGTGAAAACGGGGACATCGATCTCGACTGGTCGATCCGACAATCCCCATCGGACTTCCGCGGGATGCTCGTTCAGACGCCGGACGGTGATCGACTCATCGACAGCGCAGAGGATGACGACGACGACGCGGAAGCCGGTTCGGACATCGAATCAACCGGCGCGACGACACAGACACCGAGCGCCGACCAACAGAGCGGTGGCAATCCGAGCGATACGGATCTCGCCGCGCGTGCGGCAGATTCGCCCGAGGCGGCAACTGAAACCGAAGCAACCGAAACCGAATCAACGAACGATATCGCCGACACGGCGTCGGATTCGGACGCTGCCGACTCGGAGATCGATCGCGTAACGGTCGATTCACTCGGTGACCGCGTCGGTGAGACGGTCCAACTGGAAGGAACTGTCGCCTCCGTTCGACAGACATCCGGACCCACTGTGTTCGAACTCAGAGATGAGACTGGAATCGTCGACAGCGCTGCGTTCGTCGAAGCCGGCGTTCGTGCGTATCCCGAGATCGAAGCGGACGATGTCGTTCGACTGGACG
>LKMJ01005287.1_pt1 | contig 12178 bp, 14 predicted proteins | sample 643391 | NCBI WGS metagenome assembly LKMJ01 (sample SAMN04112250, study PRJNA286221) | soda lake metagenome | biome: soda lake; feature: Kulunda Steppe; material: water; isolation source: sample PL-Br10 brine of Picturesque Lake | place: Russia: Kulunda steppe | collected 2010-07
AATCCGAGCTCGCGGCGATCAACTCTCATCACACCAACAACTCCCAGACGCTTCATTTCGGAGATATCGAGACGAACTACACCCTCGAAAAGGCCGAGGAGGTAAAGGAAGGTGCGGAGCTGCTCGCGGGATATCTCGAAAACTACGACGACGGCCGCGAGATGCACGCCAAGCGGAGCAAGATGGTGCTGGCCGTCGGCGAAGAGGAGGTCCAAGAGCTGGAAGAGCGATACCACGAGGAGGGCTTTGGCGACCTGTTCCCAAAACTGCGCCCGATCGGTCGCCAGGAGATGGCCGAAATCGAGCCGAAGGTCGTCGAGGGCCGTGACGAGGATGTCGAGATGCTCGCCCTGCAGACGCCGGACGGCTACGTCGTCGACTACGGCGAGACGACCAAGTCGTTCGTCGAACGGGCCGAAGAGGAGGCCGCAGTCGATGTCTACACGGGAACGGAAGTCACCGACATCACGCCCACGCTCGACGGTTACACGATCGCAACCGAGAACGGCCGCTTCGACTGTGAGGCGACCGTCGTCGCTGCCGGCTCACACAGCCTCCAGATCGCACAGGAGCTGGGCTACGGCGAGGACCTGTCACTGCTCCCGGTCGCGGGTAGCTTCTTCCTCGCCGACGAAGGGCTGTTGAACGGGAAAGTCTACACTCTCCAGATGAAGAAGCTCCCGTTCGCGGCCGTCCACGGCGACGCCGACGTTCACGATCCGGGGATCACGCGCTTTGGCCCGACGGCGAAGGTCGTCCCGGCGCTCGAACGTGGCCGGATCTCCACCGTCGGGGACTTCCTCGACGTGTTCGGGATGAACCTCGATTCCCTGCTCAGTTACGGGAACATCATGGCCGACCGAATCCTCCTGCCATTCGTCCTCGAAAACCTCCTGTACGACCTCCCAGAAGTCGGCCCGCGCCAGTTCCTGCCGGACGTCCAGAAGGTCGTCCCGAGCGTCGAACTGGACGATATCGAGCGCGCGGAGGGGTACGGCGGCGTCCGGCCGCAGATCGTCGATACCAGCGAGAAGTCCCTGGATATGGGTGAGGCCAAGATCGTCGGCGATGACGTCATCTTCAACATCACGCCCTCGCCGGGTGCCTCGACCTGCCTGAAAAACGCCATGCAGGATACCTATACCGTACTGGAGTTCCTCGACGGCGAGTACGAGTTCGACGAGGAAGCGTTCCGATCGGACACGATCGGCAACTTTCCGCGGCCCGAGGACAGTGCGGTCAGCGGCCCCAGCGCGTCCGGGACGACCGACGCCGAGGCTGCCGGTGACGCCGCAGCGACTGACGACTGAGCCGAATCGCTCGGTGTGAGCTAGCTCGTCCGCTCACGATCAAGGCCAAACCGATCCCGCAACCGGTTGGCGACGAGTTCCACGCCCACGACGAGCACGAGGATCACGACGATCGCGGCCATCACGCGGGTGTAGTTGCGAGCTCGAAAGGCCATGATTAAGGGGTAACCAATCCCACCCGCGCCGACGATCCCGAGGACAGTGCTTTTGCGTGCGTTGATCTCCAGATAGAACAGGATCCACGCGAGATACGCGGTCGACACCTGGGGGAGGCGCGCGGCCGAGGTCGTCGCCAGCAAGCTCGCGCCGGTCGAACGCACGGCCTCGACGGGTCCGCGGTCGATCTCCTCCATCTCGTCGGCGAACAGGCGGCCGAGATCGCCGACCGTCCCCGTGGCGATCGCGAGCGTCCCGGCGACGGGCCCCAGTCCGGCGAGGACGACGAACAGCAGGGCATACACCATGCTCGGGATGGCGCGCGCGCCACCCAGGAAGAGCCGGACGCTCGCGTGGACGTATCGCGGTGTGACGTTGCTCGCGGCCAACACGCCCAGAACAAACGCGAGCGGGAGTCCGATCGCCGTCCCTGCGGCAGCGATACCGAGCGTCTCGGCGGCTGCCGGCAGGAGTTGTGGCGCGTCGGTGACGAGTTGCTCCCAGAGCGGGCCGGGCAGCAGCATCTCCTCGACCAAAACTGACCGGAGGTTCCCCCGGTGGGCCCACAGGTACGCCAGGTCGAAGCCGAGCCAGCGCGTCGTCGCGAAGAAGCCGGCGATCAGGGCGAAGAGGGCGACGATCTGTCGTGCAGTCCGGCGTCGCCAGCGGCGCTGAATACGCTCGAACTCCTCCTCGACCGCGGACTTACCGGATGTCACGATCGTACACCTCCGCGATGCGGTCGGCATCGACGTCCTCGGCGGGCGCGTCGAGCACGAGTTCGCCATCCGCCAGCCCGAGATACCGATCAGCAACACCCCGGGCGAGTTCGGGCTGGTGCAGGCTCACCAGCCCGACGAGATCTTGGTCGTGAACCACCGCGGCGAGTCGATCGAGAACGGATCCGGCCGTCGCCGGATCGAGGCTGGCGACCGGCTCGTCCGCGAGCAGGACTGCAGGCTCCTGCTGGAGCGCACGGGCGATACCGACGCGCTGGCGCTGGCCTCCCGAGAGCGTCCGGACCGGACGGTCGGCGTAGCCGTCCAGACCGACCGCGTGGAGGCGTTCGATCGCGGCGCGTTTCTCCGCCGGATCGTGCCAGCCGAGTAGTTCCCGCCAGGTCGGCTCGCGCCCGAGTGAGCCGTCCAGAACGTTGTCCAGCACCGATTTCGAGTCGAGCAGCGCTCCGGACTGAAAGACGAGTGCGATGTCGGTGACGCTAGGTTCGTAGCCGTCCAGTGAGACCGTCCCTTCGTCGGGCTGTTCCAGTCCGTTCAGACACCGGACCAGTGTGGTTTTACCCGCGCCCGAGCGGCCGACGAGAACCGTGAGTTCACCGTCCTGAAGCGTTATCGAGACGTCACTAACGGCAACGTCGTCGTCGTACCGTTTCGTAAGGTGCTGGACTGTAAGCGCCACGGCGGTCGACTTAGTCGTCGCCTTCGGCTTCGTCGAGGGTCTCGATGTCGACGCCCATCTCCTCGGCGATTTCACGGACCTGTTCGTACAGGCTCGCGTCGTACTCGCCGTACTGGTCGACGCGGTGCTCTTCGAGATACTCGTCGGGCGTGGCCTGAATTCGCTCGCGGAGTGCCTCGACGACGTCGTCGGGGGTGTCCGGCGTCGCGGTGACGACGTCGAACGGGATGGGGTCGCTCTCGGCGATCTTCACGATATTGTCGTCGTCGGGGTGCTGAAAGTCGCCGTATGCGGCGGCGTCGACGTGACCTTCCTCGAGCACGCGGAGCGCGGCGTCGTGGCCTCCCGCCCAGTCGATGTCGAAGTCACCCGGCTCCGTCTCGACCGTCCCGGCGTCGAGTCCGGCCTCCGAGAGCGTGTAGCGTGGGAAGATACCCCCGCTCGCCGAGAACGGGTCGACCATTCCGATCGTCCTGTCTTCGAGATCGTCAAGCGTCTCGATATCCGTCTCGGCCCGCGTCGCGATGTAGGTGTGATAGGCATCGGAACCGTGCGACCAGTTGATCGCCAGCGGATGGACGCCGTCGTCCATCGCCAGCGAGAAGATGATCGGCGAGAGGTTTGCGATCTCGGTGTGGCCCTGCAGGACGCTCTCGACCACCGCGCTGTAGTCGGTGGTCGGCGTCCCCTCGACGGTCAGTTCGTCGAAGCCATCTTCGAGCCACTCGAACGTTCCGCCGTAGTTTCGCTGGAGTTCTTCTGCGTCCTGGAACGGCGGGAGGCCGAACTCGATTTCACCGTCGGCCCAGGCAGCAACGGGATACTCGTCAGCGTCGATCTCTTCACTGGACCCAAGACAGCCAGCTACGCCGGCGACTGCGCCGGTCGCAACCGCTCCCAGATACGTACGTCGGTTCATACCACCAGTCAGTAGTAGCGAGCTATAACACTGGCGAATACCACTCGGTGTAATCAACGATGATCGGAGATCCGATTAGAGCACTACGAACACGACGGAGACGAGCGGAACCAGTACCGCAACGTAGACCGCAACCGAGAGTGCCCAGTCCCTGCGGATCGTCGAGCGGCGGTTCGGATGCAGATCGACCCGTGGGAACGGCACCAGCACGAAGAAACCAACCATCAGCGCGTAGAGTACGACCGCAGCGATGATCGTGGTCCTGACTCCAGCACCCAAGACGCCTTCGCTCGTGAGCAACAGCCAGACGAACAGCGGGCCGGTGAGGACGCCCGAGAGATAGTGAACGAACAGCGCCAGCCGTTCCGGTGCGGCCCGCGGCGTCGTTTCGGTCAGCACCGCTGCAGCCACAAACGGCGGTGTCGGCCCCTCCGGGAGCGTACCCATTACACGATCCATGGCCAGCGTCGCGAGCGCGCCAGCGACGACGCCGAACGCGAACTGCAGCGATATTGTCAACGTGGCGAGAAACGGATCCATATCTGTGAATACGTGGGATCCGTCTTTGTTCTGATGGTTCAGACGTTGGTGGGAACACGAGCTAGTACTGCTGTCACGAGCAGGAATGTGACGCCGACGAGTCGCACCCGTGTCGCTGCATCGTCGCGGGGATCGAACTCAACGGCGAGCAGGCAGACGTAGCCCCTTCCGGCTATCCCTAACAGTCGGTCAGGAACGAAGAGAAGGACGACGCCGACCAGCATCGTGTCGAAGGGACCGATACGGACCAGCGTGATTCTCCTTTGCATCGGTGGTAGATCGGCGCGGCGAGAAATCGTAGGTTGTGCTGACACCACACAGGCGTTTTACTGTGCTTCTTCGCGCGCACGCGCGTGAGGCTTATCATCCACGGGTCCTGAAACATAGTGATGACACGGCTACCACTGTGGGAGGAGGCCAAAACGCCGACCGGACCGCAAGGAGATGTCCAGTCCGTCGAATACGAGACTGTACAGATACCAGTACTCGTCGTAGGAGCGGGAGCAGCTGGCGCTCGCGTCGCCATCGAGCTCGCCGAAGCGGGCGTTGAGCCTCTGGTGATTGGGAAGCGCGACCACGGCGATGCGCACACGACGTGGGCAGCCGGTGGGATCAACGCGGCGCTTGGATCGCTCGATTCGGAAGACGGCTGGACGATTCACGCCGCCGATACGCTTGATGAGGGCCATTTTATCAACGACCCCATGGCCGTAGAGTTGACGACGAGCGAGATGCCCGATCGAATCCGTGAACTCGACGAGTGGGGAATGGGATTTGACCGAACCGAGAACGGGCGGATCAACCAGCGGTACTTCGGCGCACAGTCGTTCCGCCGGACCTGTTTCGTCGGCGACCGGACTGGCGAGGCGATGCTCGACGCGCTGGTCTCGAAGGCCCAGTCGCTGTCGATTCCCTACCGCGAGAACGTGATGATAACCCGCCTCCTCTCGGACGGTACCGGGGTCCACGGCGCGGTGGGCTACGACATGGAGACGGGGGAGTTCCTCCTGTTCGAGACAGACCACGTCGTCCTCGCTGCTGGTGGCTACTCCGCACTGTACAACCGCCACTCCTCGCGGGACGACGAGAACAACGGCGACGGCCCCGTGCTAGCCCTCGAAGCGGGAGCCTCGCTGATGGACATCGAGTTCGTCCAGTTCCACCCCACGGGGATGGTCGAAGCCCGCTACGGCGACGACTGGGCGGGCCGCCTCGTCACCGAGGCCGTCCGTGGCGAGGGCGGGCGCCTCCTGAATGCAAACGGCGAGCGGTTCATGGAGCGGTACTCGCCGGACCAGATGGAACTCGATGCCCGCGACGTGGTCGCCCGCGCCATCGCCCGCGAGATCCGCGAGGGGCGAGGGACCGAAAACGGCGGCGTCTATCTGGATATCTCCCACCGGGAGGACCAGTACGTCAAGGATCGGCTACCGAGAATGCACGAGCGCTTCGCCGAGCTGGGCGTCGACATCACCGAGGAACCGATGGAGGTCGCCCCGACCGCCCACTACTCGATGGGCGGCGTCGACATCGACTTCGAGACCGGTGAGACAGGTGTCGAGGGGCTCTACGCGGTCGGCGAGACGGTCGCCGGCGTCCACGGCGCGAACCGGCTGGGCGGCAACTCGCTGGCCGAGACCGTCGCCATCGGCAAGCTCGTCGGCGAGCACGTCGCCGAGCAAATCGACGGGGATCCGTCGGTGCCCACCACCGTGAAGACGCTCGCGGAGCGGGAGTTCCGATCGCTGAAGCGACTCGCGGCAGCGGACGGCACGGAGCGACCACAGCAGCTACTGGACGACCTCGGCGACGTCCTCTGGAAGCACGCCGGGATCCTCAGAGACGAGGCGAGCCTGCGTGCTGGGCTCCGAGAGGTCCAGGCGCTCCGCGAGCGCACTGCCGACTTGCGCGTCGAGGGCGACCGGGCCGGCCGGGACTTCGAGTTCGCCGTCGACCTCGCTTTCAGCATCACGCTCGCGGAAGCACTGCTCGAAAGCGCGCTCCGGCGCGAGGAGTCCCGCGGCGCGCACTACCGGACCGACTACCCCGAGATCGACCCTGACTGGCAGCGAAACGTGCTCGTCGACGCCGGGGATACCGGGCTCGAACTACGAACCCGTGGCGTTCCAGAACCCAGCGAGGAGATCCAGGAAGCGATCGAGGAAGGGCACGAACTCGACTACCACCACCTGGAGTGAGCTAGCGTGGCTCCGGATACGCGATCGTTCCACGTTCTATCCGGTGGTCCCGCCCTTCGGGGACGGACAGGAGCGACTCCTCGCGGGCCGCGGCGGTCAACGCGAGCGCGTCGAGCACGTCGTCACGGCCCACGTCCTTGCGGTAGAACCGTTCCATGGCGTCCTCGTAGGCCTGCTCGCTGCCGGGAAGTTCCTCGCGGAGGAGTTCCCGTCGCGTCTTTCGGCCGGTCTCGGTGTGTTTCGAGTCGGGAACCGGGTCGCCGCCGGCGAAGGCGGCAAAGCAAAGCTCGGGGTGGCACTCGATTACTCGTTCTCTCGCGGCCTCGTGTTCGTCGAGAAAGGTTCCGACTTCCTCGATCACGGGGATGATGTTGTACGTCTGGATCGAGAGGCCGTGGCCGGTCAGCTCCCGGTGTCGTTCGTTGGCTGCCTCGTAGCTCCCGGCGTCGAGGACGCGCCGGGGCGGCACGTAGAACACACAGGATCGGCGGTCGCCGAGTAACTCCCGGGCTGCCTCGTCACAGGCACGGCGTCCAGTCTCGGGCAGCCCGATCGGCACGTCGATCAGCACGCGCTCGGCGTCGTCGTGCTCGGCCCAGAGCGTCTCGACGTCGTCGTACTGCGCCACGTAGAGTTCCGTGTCGTCGCTGACTCCCGTGATCCATCCGCTCGGACAGGCATCGACGCCGAGTACCGTCATGTCCCGAGGTCATCTGGTTCCAGCGGTCGGGATGTCCGCCAGTAGTGGTCGTAGGTGTCGTCGGCCCACGAATGGACCGCCGGGTCGTCGGTATCAAGCGAGGCCTGCAGGACCCCGCTCTCGTCGCGCAAGAGCAGATGCACTGTCTCGTCGGCAATAGTCACGGCAAGCGGGATCCCTTCCTCGCGGAACCGGATCGACGCCGTTTCAGTCCGGAGGATACGTTTCAGGCGCCCCCGGAGTTCGGTATCATCGGCGACTGCCTCGATGGCGCTCCGCGAGAGCACTGCGCGGAACTGCTGGTCCCCAGCGGTGACTCGATCCTCGACGACGCGGAGGCTCCCCTCGTTGAACGCGTGAGAGAAGGCCCGGACCGACTCGCTCTCCCGGAGCAGGTCAAGCAGGCGCTGCAGGGGAGCGTTCGGGCGAGTCTGTGTCGGGACGGTGATCCGGGCGTCGGCCAATCGCTGCAGATCGAAGTCCATCGCGTGGGTCGGGAGATACTCGACGATCTCACGGAGTTCGCCCTCGGTCTCCATGATCTCCAGTAGATCGGTAACGCCATCGGCGACGAGCCGTCCCGTCGCAGTGGCAACGTACTCACCGTCGTCACGGACGGTCCACGACCGCTCCTCGAAATCACCGAGTACCCGACTCAGCGTCGCCTGTGACGCGCCGGTCTCGGCGGCCAGCTCCGACCGGGTCCGACGCTTCTCGGCAAGACATTGAAGCACCCGAACCCTGTTCTCCGAGAGTGCGAGAAACTCGATCTCCTCGAGTGCCGATTCCATACCCGTATTCGGCGACGGTCAGTGAAACCGTTTTCGTACCGTGAAACCCTTGCAGTGCCCGGAGAACTCCCGCGGCGACCGGGGATTGCCTCCGCTGAAATAGTTTCTAAATGACACTATAGGGCTCCGGTTCATACTGGGTATCATGACGCGCTCTCCACTCTCTGCTGTACGAGTAACGAACGAGGTGCCGTTTCGATCGTGATCGACCGACGCACGCTCGTCCTCTTTGCGGCGTCGAGCCTCCTCTTCGGTGGAACGTTCGTCGCTGCGAAGGCGGGTCTGGAGTACTTTCCGCCGCTCGCGTTCGTGGCATTGCGGTTCGACATCGCCGCAATCGTCCTGCTCGGGTACGTCCTGCTGACTCGCTCGCGGGCGGAGCTCGTCCCCCGCACTCGCGGCGATATCGCTGGAATCCTCGCCACTGGCGTGCTCGCCATCGGGCTGACGAACGCCCTGATTTTCGTCGGTCAGCAGTACGCCACGAGTGCTGTCGCCGCCATCGTGTTCAGCCTCAACCCGATCCTGACGCCGGTCTTCGCCGCGCTCCTCCTCTCGGACGAACGACTCTCCACTCGCGGTGCGGCCGGATTGTTGCTCGGTCTCGGCGGCGTCGTGCTCGTGGTCGGCCCCTCGTCCGATCTGCTGCTCGGCGGCGGATTGTTCGGACAGGCGATCCTCTTTGCCGCCGCAGTCTGCGGTGCGCTCGGTGCCGTCTCGATCCGCCGCGCTGGCGGGACCCTCTCCAGCACGGTCAGGACCGCATGGGGACTGCCGTTCGCTGCGGCCCTCACACACATGCTGAGCTTTGCGAGTGGGGAATCCATGGGGGAGATCGTCTGGACGCCAGAGGCCGTGCTGGCGCTCGTGTACGTCGCCGTCTTCGCGGGAGCGATCGCGTACGTCGCCTACTTCGGCCTGATTGATTCTGCTGGCGCGATCCACGCGAACCTCGCCTTCTACGTCGTCCCAGTCGTTTCGACGGTCGGTGGCTGGGCGCTGCTGGGCGAGTCGATTTCGACGCTGACGATCGTCGGCTTCCTCGTGATTTTCGCCGGCTTCGCAGTGCTGGGCAGCGAGTCTGTCGACCTGCGCCGGGTCCTCCCACTCTCCCGGACACGTCGTCACAGCACGACCGATCAGTTCCTCTCGCTCGAAGATGTTCGCCGCGACCGTGCTGACTGACCGGGCAGTAATCCAGCATCCGTGCTGACTGATCCGGCGCCGATCGGTACGAGGTCCCGGCGAACAACGAACGGCTTTTCGTCCGGTTGGCCCACTGGCAACCATGGAGAAGCTCGAAGCCTCGCTCCACGAGGCACCGATCGTCGATCAGGATGGGTACGAATATCTGGTCCACCCGATCAGCAACGGGATCCCGCTACTCGATCCCACGCTACTCCGGGAGGCTGTCATCGGCCTGATGCGCGAGACAGATCTGGACGTCGACAAGATCGTCGCACCCGAGGCGACCGGCATTCACGTTGCAACCGCGCTCTCCCTGCAGACCGACATCCCGCTGGTCGTAGTGCGAAAGCGCGAGTACGGCCTCGACGGCGAGGTGCCACTCGACGTGACGACTGCCTACGGAGAGTCCGAGCTGTTTATCAACGACGTCGAGCGGGGCGACCGCGTCCTCGTGATCGACGATCTGCTGGCGACCGGGGGTACCCTCGGCGCGATCTGTACCGCGCTGGAGGGGATCGGCGCGGAGGTCGTCGACGTCGGCGTCGTGATCCGAAAGCTCGACCAGTCCGGCCTCGATGAGTTCGACGTGACCAGCCTCGTCGATATCAGTATCGAGGACGGGGAAGTCACGGTTCACTGATCGAGACCATCGAGGAAAAGATACGAACAGCTACTCCTCTGCGACGTTGACCGTCAGCACCGGTGCGGGCGACTTCGTGACGACTTTCTGGGACGTGCTACCGAGCATGTTCTCCGTGTACTTGTCGGCCTGGGTCCCCATCGTTACGAGCTCGATTCCGGCGTCTTCGACGTACGAGACGATCGTCTCTGCTGGCGAGCCGCGACGGATCGCCGTCTCGACCTCGAAGCCGTCGGCGTCGAGGTCCTCGGCGACTTCCGAGACGGCCCGTTCGCCCTCGGAGCGGAGGTCCTCCAGCACTTCGGTTTTCATGTCGTCTTTCAGCGTCAGGAACGCCCCGTCGTCGATGACGTAGAGGACGTGGACGGTCGTCCCATCGGCGTCCGCGATATCGGTCGTGTGTTCGAGCACCGTCTCGACCGACGGGCCGCCGTCGGTCGGGACCAGAATGTCGCTGTACATCGTACCGGATCTTTCGGCGGTCGATACACACCGTTTACGGTTTTCGTGTGACTGACGGGGACTGGGGCGTCGTCACGAACGCCGCTGGAGGGCGGCCGCCACCTGCCGTTACCGCTGCTCGAAGGCGTGACGAACAACGTCGGAATCGTCGTCCCACTCGAAGTGCTCGTGGGCCCGCTGGAGGATCTCTCTGTACTGGTCGAGATCCGCCACCCCCTCTGCCCGGGCGTCCTCGTCGGTCATGTCCCCGAGCGTTCGTTCCTCGATCGCGGTGATCTCGAACGTTGTGTCGTCGATCGTGAAGGTGTCGCCTTCGTCGGCGTAGGCCTGCCCACGGTGGATCTGTATGACCTCACCGTCGAGGGCCTGCTGGCGCATCCGCTCGCTCGGAAGTATCGTTTCGGCGTCGATTGTTGTCATGGCTGAACCTTGGACTCAGTGGACGAAAGGGTTCCGTCGGGCTACTCTCCGTCGGCCCCCCGTCCGCCCCAGATGCGCTTGTCATCGACCAGTAGGACCGTCATCGGTTCCTCGACGGTGATCTGGCAGGAGAGTCGGGGATAGCCAAAGCGGTCGGCGGCACGATCGTGCCAGTGCTCGGGCGATGGCTCACCGTCAACGATCCGGACGCCACAGGTTGCGCAGATGCCGCGCCCTCCGCAGTTAAGACTGCTCGTCAGGTCGGTGTACGGCGAGTGCCCACGATCGAGCAGTGCGTTCCGGAGGTTCCGTCCCCGCCCGACCTCGAACTGGTGGACCTCGCCCTCGGCGTGGACTGTGAGCTGGACCGTCTCGGAGCCGTCGGCGTCTCGCCCCATCTCACAGCGAGACGGTCGCCAGATCTGATTCGAGCTCGGCGACGTGCTCGTTGTACGCCTCGATCACGCCCGCAACCATCGGCGCGTACTTCCGGACGTCCGCAGCCGATGGGGGTTCGTACTGTGAGAGCAGGTAGACGCCGCCCGACCCACCGGCGCGCAGGTAGGAGACGCCGTCGGTGTCCCATTTCAGTTCCCAGCGCGTCCCGTCGACCCGCGTCGTGAAGGTGCCGTAGTCGCCGCCCTCGTAGCGGTGGAGCTCACCGGCGATCAGGTCACAGGCCTCCTCGACCCGGTTCAACAGCCGGTCCCGCTCGGCGACGACGCCCTCGGTCGTCTCGATCTCGGGATACTCCGGGTCGACATCGTCGAGCAGGCCGTCGAGTGACCGGACGTACTCGTTGTACGATTCGACGAACGCTTCGTAGTCTTCCAGCGCCGTCGCCAGTTTCTCGGGATCAGGGGGCTGTTTCGTCGAGACGACGTACACCTCCAGCCCCCGCCCGCCCTCGAAGCGGAGGTACTGCAGGTCGCCCGCCTCGTACTTGACCGTCCACGTCCCGCGGTCGGTCTCGAAGCTCTGCTGGCCGTAATCGCCGCCCTGAAACTTGGCGAGCTGGTAGGCGATCGTCCCGGCGTGATCGCGGATCTGCTCGACGAGTTCGTCGCGCTGGCGTGTCGCTTCCTCGGGATCGGCAACGTCAAGCGCGGCTAGATCGCTCATAGGCGGTGGTAGTGTCCGACCGCCAAAACAGGTTCGGAGGGACGTGCCATGGCGAGGCCGTCCCGGCTACGCAGCCGGGCCGCTGACCCGACTACTCCGCCGGCGGGCAGACCTGCCCACTCCGTGCCGGAACTGCAAAGGGTGTCGCCCGTCGACTCTCACTCGATGGGTGGGAAACTCGATCCCGAGGCGCTGGCGGCGGTACTCGACCGGACAGGCGGACTCGATGAGGACGTCCTCGTCGGACCGGCCTACGGCGAGGACGCCGCGGTGATCGACCTCGGCGACGAACGGCTGGTCGTTTCGTCCGATC
>LKMJ01005288.1_pt1 | contig 12178 bp, 21 predicted proteins | sample 643391 | NCBI WGS metagenome assembly LKMJ01 (sample SAMN04112250, study PRJNA286221) | soda lake metagenome | biome: soda lake; feature: Kulunda Steppe; material: water; isolation source: sample PL-Br10 brine of Picturesque Lake | place: Russia: Kulunda steppe | collected 2010-07
GCTAGGAAAAGGAGAACTGCCAGAAAAGCCAACTAGCTAAGAGGTCGCCCCCAAGGCTACGAGGACAGCTCAGGCTAGGGCTACCAGTTGGCCCGCGGGCAGGCCGGCTCAGGCTCAGCTACCACTATGGCTAAGAGCTCGCACCAAGGAAAGCAAAGAGAAGAGACCTCCTAAGGGCACCGAGGCAAGGAACTACCTTCAGAGGCACCAGCGCGCTAGAGCAGAACACACTCCAAGCCCCCCCCCGGCCTAGCTCTTCTTGTCTTGTCAACTTCCTTTCTCTACCTCTCAGTGTAACAGCCAGTGTTCTTAAGGTACACCCAATGGTAAGTTAAGTTGCAGACCTCACAGATGTACATTTCATTTAAGGGGGGCACATTTGTTTTGGGTTGGATGCCAAAATTATAAAAGCGGATTCCACAGCATGCACACTCAACAGCTGAGAGGGCTACAGGGTGAATTTTCTTAGGTGTGAAGCCAGCCTTTTTAAGATAAGGAGTGCCCAATATTCTATGGTCATGGGCGCGAAGTAGACATGGTATTGTTTTTGTCTGTGGAATTCATGATTAAATTGTTGGGAGTTTAGTTGTGATAACTCTCCAATTATCTATGGAGATTACTTCCAAGTCATAGAATTAGATGGTGTTAATAGTATCCGAGGCATTGAGAGAGCGAGATTTTTTTACTTTGTAGTTCCAATCGCATGTGCCACGGATACTGGGTCTAATGGTTGAGTGCAGGGACCTGGGCATTCCAAGTTAGTGTTGAGCTGGAGGAGTCTTCTCCTCTTAGGGGTATTTGATTGCGGGTTGCAGCTCAGAGTTGGTGGTCAGCAGGAGCAGAGAGAGTTAGATGTTGCATAGGGGGTGTGAAAGTATTTTAATGGGGGGCCGTATGATCTGTTCAGGTTTTGCAATTGGAATTGTATTGAGAGCGTGTCCTCTTGCTGGGGGGTCCTTCATGCGGTCGCGCCTTTTGATGTATGCTGTGGGTGTCAATGTGGGGTAGCTGCTTTGTTAGGTGTGCCCCTCAGGGGCACTGCCCCTTAAAGTAAAAAGGCAATGTCTTTGGCTTTAACTCTATCCCCCCGATCAACCAAATCCGAGGTAATCTATGCTGGGGTAGCCTGTCTATTATTCATTTCCATAGTGCCTCTGTGTAAAAATGAAAAGCATAAGGCTACATAAGCATGGACACCCTTTTGCCGTGATTGAAGGGAGAATTTGATGGCTGACACCCCACCACCTCCAAACTGGGAAGAGGAGCATCTGTGAGAGGCACGAGGATTAAAAAAGGGAGAAAAACTAAGCAGTAAAAACTCTCACTCTCTACAGCAACTGAGGATATGGGGGCATCCTGGTTTTAGAACACTGTGAGACCATGAGGAGAGTTATGAAATGAGCGAGACTGACCTCAATTCAATTCCCTTTCTTCAATCTTTTTCTTCATTTTTCAAGCACCTAATCAGCTTTATGAAGGGTCCTCAAGGAACTCCCTAGATCTGCCTGACCAACTGAATTATTGGACAAATAACTACATTGACGTGATTTATCACACAAGGGACCTGTCTGATGCTTGAACTGGAACACGACATACTCATGTCTCATACAGTTTTAAAATTGCATGCCACTTGCAGGGGACCTGAGGATATTAAGGAAAAAGAAAACGAAAACTCTACTCAGGCAGTGAAATACTCCCTACATCAATAAAGGAAATGGAGTCACCTAGGGCCTAAGCACTGCACGACTCCTCCACCAGCAATGAAAACCAAGGAAGTCATTGGGGATCAGGGGGGTGACTAGCAGTGCTCCTGGTCTTGATGATGATTTGTTGCAAAAGTTTTCTCAAGAGCACGTCTGGTACTGACAACTTTATAAGCACATTGAACCGGATAAGCATGAACTTTCACAGAAAGCTCGGTGACTTTTTGAGGATTTAGACCTAGATTTTTCAGAGCTCCAACCTGTAAGGGCTGTAGATGGTGTCTCTCACCCCCAGAAGGATAGTGTTGAGGCTTACATTGGCCGCAGCTCAGTGTTGACGGAGCACGCTGTGCTGGTGGTGAGCGGCTTCTACAATCCCTCAAACTGGCTCTCGGCGCGATGTAAATTAGAATTTTTGCACTAGATCTGATCACATTGAATCCAATACGCCAGTAATCAGTAATGGCCCAGTTTTCAATACCTGCCACCCAAGGACTGAAACTGGTTTCAAGAAGTACGAAAAACTTCCACTTGATTACTGCCACAAATATTTACTCTCAACCACAGTCAAGAATTACTCTTCCCAACATAATCCAGCCCACACTTAGCCAAAAAAGTTCCGGAATGGAAGAAGTGGGCGTACACAGATGGCAGCTGCCAGATTCACCAAGCAAAACAAGGACAGGCACAGGCACATACCACCCTGCTACCTCTACTCCCAGCTTTGTTGAACCAAATGGTATGGGCATTACGAACACCATCAACAGAGCTGAACTGGCTGCTGTCACAGCCGCCATTCTTCACGGCCACTCACATATTTCCACTGACAGCCTCTCGTCTCTACCAAATCAGGAAGCACTTGTTGTACCCTGAGTTTCACCGCCACCACGTACAAGGGGATATTTTGAAGATACCCATGCAAATTGCCCGCAACTCACCAAACCCTGTGCACCTATTTAAAGTCAAATCTCACGCTTGTATTGCTGGTAATGAGTGCGCAGATGCTGTGGCCAAGTATCAAGCAACCCAAGTCGACGCAAATCTTGCATACACAGGGATGCCATGCGCTGGCATTAATTATGACCCTTTTCATTACACAACCTGGCTTGCATATGAAAGGGATATCCCCTCTGATGCAACATCCTCAAGGCCCTCAAACCTTCCTGCCCCAAAGCTCATTTATTTCTCACATCTCTATGATGCTCTGAAGGCACATGTGCACTCCAAACATTAACTTGGCCATGCAAACCCTACAACCGGTTTCTTATCATATTAAAAAGATTAGCCTTAGCCCACAAATGCATCAGCAACGCTTTCTGGACAATGTTCAATCTGTCCTTCATAATGAAGACAACTACTGCACAGGTACCCTGTTCAATCAGAAGCATTCTGTTCGATTTAAGACCTCGATCGGTCTTCCATGCCCCTTCTGTCATCACTCAGACAGTGCCCTTCACATTCTACAATTTTTCAACACCATATCATCTCCTGTATGATTACTGAACGCAACAACATCGCATGTAGACTTATCATGAAAGCTACAGAAGCAGGCTCCTTGGGGGGGCGTTTTGTTCAAATGGATATTGGCAGGGAAGACCACTTAGCCTTACCAAACCTTCAAATCCCTGTAGGATCTACCAACAGAACCGTCCCAGAATGGCTCTTCCCTCACCGGTTTCCTACTAAGCATTCACTACGAATGGCCAGTTGTCTACTAATAAAACAAATTATTAACCAGATATCCACCCTAGGTATGCATTAAGAAGTAGGGCAGGGTGCAGAGGGGATAGGGGGCTCTCAGCAACAGCACCAGCCTAGCAGCCTTTGTCCAGAGTCCGGAACTCCAGTCAGCTCCCACCCAGTCAGCGGCACATCCCTCTTGTGGAGGTCAAGTGTTGTGAAGATACCAGGCCTAGGAGCCAGCTCAAAGCCGCTCACCACCAGCACAGCGTGCTCTGCCAACACCTTGGCCAAGCTGCGGCCAATGTTAGCCTCCACACTATCCTTCTGGGAGTGGGAGGCACCATCTACATCCCATATAAATTAGAGCCTCTGAAATCCTCGGTCTAGAGAATGTCCCCAAGATCCTGGTTCCTCCTAGAAAAGGCTATGTGGCGCGGCCGCAAGCTTCTGTGGAATACGACTCTATATTCGTAAGAATTTTAAATATTTTATGCCCATAAATCAACAACAGCCAGGACTGCCACGAGTTGAGGACCAATTCATTCAACATTTAGTACAGTATGGGCAAGAAAGGCGGGGCCAAGCCTAAGGTCGTGGAGGTGACCGCGGAGGTCAGTGTGTGTATTTTTGCAATCGCACGCAACGCGCAGCCCATCATCGGGGCTGCCGCCCAGAGGATCGTTGTGATGAGTTGATGACGGGTCAGCTACATCCAGGATCAGGGGCTGTAGCGTTTGCCGAGCCCGAGGTGGTGGGCACACTGCAACTTGCCGACAAGTACTGCACCCCTTTCTTGCTGCTGCTCAGGTCAGGAAGCAGGTGGACACCCTCCGAAACTTGGCCTCTAGCCAGTACCTTAAGAAAGAGTACAATGGCGCGTTGGATGCGTTCGACAAGGCGTACAAGCTCCTGCCCGAAAACTGCGCTGAGCGCTCGGACCTCCTGCAGAAAAAGGCGTTCTGCTATATGAACCTGAAGAAGTGAGTCCCTGCGTTGAATTTCAGGCGAGGAGAGGAGGGCGATGGCGTGTGATCCTGCGGCTGTACTTGCAAGTTTTTGCAGCTCACGCTGAAGGAGATGGGGGTGTCTGCGCTTGGCCTTCCGACCAAGCTGCCACCCTTGCCACGCACCTGCGCTCCTGACATCCACACGCATTCTTTTGTCTTGCTCCAGGTACAAGGAAGCCATCAGGGAGACGGGCACCATTCTGGAGGCCTCCCCCGAGTCCCTGACTGCCCGCAAGACTCGGGTGGGTGGAGGGAGCTGCCTGGCCCTGCCTGGCTGGAGTGTTGCTAGTGCAGGGCCTTCTCCCTCCACCTGCCTCTCTGTGCCCTGGCCAAGTGCTCACTGGTGGCCAGTATGCCTGCATGCAAGCTCATGGTGGCCTCAGGAGGGCCCCCTTATCCGTAACATGGCGCACATGCCTCCGTGAATATAGAGTTCTGCAGACTTGCAGATGCTGGCGCAAGGTGCTTCCTCCGCAGAATACCTACAATGGCTAGCCCCCATTTGCTCTTCAGGGTGGAAAGGCCCCAGCCGCTGGAAAGCATGTCTCTGGGTGCATTGGTGCATGGCCGCATCCAGGGATACCTGCAGCTCAGCAGCTTCCAAGCCACCCTGCACGGGCTGCTTCCTGCTCTTTCCCGACTCCGCATGCATGTAGCAATTTCATGGCATGGTCGCATGGACGCCCTGTGGAGCTTGTGATGTGATGGCAAGTTTGTATGTTATCAAGGAGTGCACACTGCCAGCAGGCTGCTTGGGCGCAACCTTATTAGAGGGACTTGGCGGTGTGCCTGCCAGTCCTAGAAGCCTGTGTTGCGTTGGCAGGCTGGGTGGCATGTTCCAGCGGGGAATTGAACCAGGTAATGTGGTCTTCAGCCAACGACGGAGGAAGTGCTCTAGCCACTCAGGGGGGAATCCGTGCTGCCTGCAGATCAAGGCCCTCGAGCACTTAGGCCAGGTCAAGCAGGCGCTAACGGAGGTGCAGGCCATCAACCGCGAGCAGCCCTCGGACGAGACGCGGGAGATTGAGAAGAGGCTGAAGGAAGCTGTGGCAGGTGAGTGGGGCATGCCGCAGCAGACAGTGTGGGCATGAGGGGCGGCGTCTCAAGAAGTGTGGGAAGGAGTCCGGGGCGTCCCTTGTTCCAGCCTGACCAGGCCCCCTCCAGGAGGGCCAGAAGAAGTGTTCTGTTGGCAGCCTGTGCTCATACCCAGCTCGCGCATGGGTTTGAGGACGGCAGGAAAACGACGTCATCAGGCACTGGAGAAAGAGTCTGTGCTGGCACCAACCCAACAGCCAGCCGCCTGCACCAGCACCCACTGCAACCTTGGGGCACACCCACCAGCTCATACTGCTGCGCACACCCTGAGCGCATGCTCAAAATGCGTGGCAGCCCGTGCGCTCCATGACAGAATGGAGTGCAAAGGCACCCGTGAGGCCTGTCCGCGCACATGTGCATCCGCAGGGCGAGCCGTGCAGCGCCCCGCGAGCGCATCTGCGGCATCTTCGTCGCAGCGCCCCACCAGCCAGCCCTTCCAGCTCACCATCAAGGCCACCCTGGGCAATGAGTCCAAGCTGGTGACCGCACCCCTGACCGTCAGCTACTACGAGCTGCTGCAGGCGGTGAAGGCCAAGTACCCGGATGCTGGTGCGTGCCAAGGAGGCACCCTTGGCTGTGGCGGCCACAGCTCTGGCAGGCAGCGGTATGCAGTGGGGGGGTGCTCGCGAGAGGTCATGCGCAGCCTGCTGACTGGAAGGAAGATGCGACCTCCCTGGTCTGGCTACCACCCCCACAGCTGGTCATTGGTGTACTGCTGAACCCAGACCAGGATGCCTGCTTTCTTGCCTGCCAAGGTGGTGCAGCACATCCTCGGCAGGGTGTATGTGCGGGGCAAGCAGGCACAAAGCTGACTTGCCCACCACACCCTATTAAGCCACTTGTGCGGGCGCCCTGCCATGCTGCAGAGGCCTCAAAGCGCCGCAGGGGCGGCATCAGCAGCTGCAGCAGCAGGAGCATAGGCCGCAGCAGGCTAGGGGCAAGCGCCCCCCCCTCTTGGCAGACATGCCCCACAGGGCTTAGGCCAGGTGAAAGCGCATGTGCTCTTGCCCTTGGCCCTGCAGGCCCCTTCCGCCTCCAGTGGACTGACAAGGACGGGGACAATGTGACCGTAACCTCACGGCAAGACGTGCAGACGGCCCTGGGGGAGCTGATCCTCGCGTTCCAGAAGCAGCACGGCGGCGCGCATGCGCCCAGGCTGCTGCAGCAGAACGGCCTGCCCCCCCTGAAGCTGCAGGTGCGTGGGTGGGTGTCTGGGGCTGGGGCTGGGGCTGTCCTCCGAGTCTGCTGTGTGGGCTGATGTCCATGCATGCGCGTGCGTGCATGCACACACGTGCGCACGCGCACACATACACACAAACACACACACATGCACACACGCACGCGCACACACACACACACACACACACACATGCGCACACACACACACACATGCACACACGCACGCGCGCACGCACGCACACAGGGCAGCACCTGGTCATGCCTGCACACATTTGCTTTGCTCTGACACGCACATGGGTCAGCATGTGCATTCATCTCCCCCTGAGTGCGCAGGTGGTCCCCGTGGAGAAGCAGTCCCAAGTGCCCAAGCCTCCTCTGGATGAGCTCTTCCCCCGCAAGGTGAGTGAGTGGTGGCCACCTGCCCATGCTTGCATGCGCACATGAGTGTGCATGTGTGCGCGCGTGCATGCGCGTGTTGCTGTGTGTGTGTGCCCATGTTTTTGCCTGTGTGCGCCTTATCACGCCCCCTGAGTCCCAACAGCGCCTGTGGGCCTGCCGCTGAAACTTTTCAGCACGTGGCTGCTTTTTAGGACGCCGGCAACGAGCCCGTGTACGAGCCAGAGGAGTGGCTCTTGGAGTTTGCTCGACTGTTCTCAGAAGTCACTGGCTTGGACACGCACACGTGAGTGCTTATGCAGACCAACAGCGTTTGGGTGCGCATGCGAGTCGATTGCTGCCCCCCTTGTATTTGCTGCTACCGCTGCTGCTGCTCCTGCTGCCGCCCCTCCATCTTTTATGGTCGTCTGCCGTCCTGCTGTGTGGCCTTTGCGAGAAAGTGAGGTACATGCACCCAGTGCCTTCTGGCAATGTTAACACAACGGTGGGAGGCGGTCTGCCTGAGACTGCTGTGTGCATGCTGAAGGCTTGTGTAAAGGCACTAAGGAGGCGGGGTAAAAAGGCAGCTCCTGCTAGGAATCAGCACACGTGCTTCTCCTTAGGGCACACACAGCTCTCGGAGCGAGCGCGCGAACAGGGGCATGAAAGGTTGGGTGAGACTTCGTGCGCATGCGCGTGTGTGCGTATGTGCGTGTATGCAGTGCTGCCCTCCTAGTGGGAAGAGCATTGAAGCCCTGCAGTTGGACAAAAGGCCTGAGCTCATAAGCTTGCTGGCGTCCTGGTCCAAGACCCGGAGGCTTGGACTGTTTTCTCGAGGCGCACAAGCACGCTCATGCCCTCGCGCATCTGCCCCTTGTTGCCCGGTAGCAGGCGTGCACGTGGCCTCAAGCCCAGCGCTCGACCCCCATGTCCTCTCCCCTGTGCATGCTTCTCCCCTGCGCGCACGCACGCACACGCGTACCCACACATGCATCGCGCATTCGCAGGCCGCTGGAGCACCAGAACATGGGCGCCGACAAGCTGCAGCAAGCCATGTCCGACACGCTGGCCAACGAGGAGGCCGGCCCACTGTTCGACCAGGTGCGCGCGTGCATGCGCACCCTGCTGCGGGCGCTGCAGGGCCTCATGCCAGGTGTTGCGTGGGCTGGTGCCCAGGTGCTCGCATGCAGAGCTCACTGTTTGGTGTGCACCCCTGCACAGCTCTCTTGGCCTGTGAGGGCGAGTGCACAGCTCTGCTCAGGGGCATGTCCTGCCTGCGTGCATGCTCCCCAGCTGCGTGTATCCTTTTGTCCATGGGAGGGTTAGAGGGCAGGGAGCGAGAGGCTGGGGAACCTCTGATCATACGCTGGCTGGCTGTGGACGCATTCCTGTAAATGTGGCCAGCCCGCACCCTGCATGCTCTTGCACCCCTCTGAGCTGCCGGCTTGTGGCGCTGCTGCCAGTGCCCCAGGTTTTGCTGCTGCTTGGGGCAGCGCGCCCGTGTGCTGCTGTCGCCTGCGCAACTGGGGGTGCTCCTGCGCGCTGTGGTGTGCCGCTACTGCTGCCGTTGCTGGCCTGCCACAATGGCTGCCAGGGCTTGTGGGCAGCGGTGCGCTGCTGCTGACGCTGCTGTGGGTGCCCCGCTGCTGCACAGGCGGGCGACCACTTCCGGGACGCCGCCGTGGTCAGCCTCATCCAGTGGGGCAACGTGTACATCGTGAAGGCGGACCGCCTGCTGCAGGCGCTCACCAAGGCCGGCACGCCCATCAAGGGCAAGGAGCTGGCCACCGTCATGAGCCTGTATGACCAGACGCAGAAAAAGTGGGTGGTGCCTGAGCAGGCGGGCGCGTACAGGCAGGCAGGAGGCCAGTGAAGCCGCGCGCGCTGAATGTTGGGGGCTGGGTGTGTTTGCCACAGGCTTTTGGCTGGATGGATTGTACGGGGAAAATGGCTGGTGGCCGCAAGCTCCGCAGCTGCGTGTGTTGGCAAGAAAAGAGGAGAAGCCACAGTGAGGCTTCATGCGTTGGCAGTAAAAGAGGAGAAGCCAGTGAGGCTGTGTGTGGTGGTAATAAAAGCAAAGAAGCCTGTAAGGCTTCATGCGTTGGCAGTCAGAGAAGAAGCCACGGTGAGGCTGCGTGTGAGGTGTGGGTCTATTTGTGCTAGGGGACGCACACAGGCAGAGGGCGGTGGCACGCACAGTCTCTCGCCGGAAAAAGGGGTGGGGTCTGGCATGGCCGGCGGATGCGCGCATGTGGGCAGGGGTCTCCCCGCACAGGTGCTGCGAAGCCCTAGTCCGCCCGGCCAAGGCTGGTGCCGTGTACATCCGACCCGTGCTCGAGGCCAAACAGCCTTGCTGACCTTGCCTCGTGGTTGCAGCAGCAGCTGCTGCTGCAGATGGTGTGGGTGTGGTGGGGGCGTGCATGTGTGTGTGTGTGTGTGCATTCTTGCACGCAAACGTTACTGTGCCACTCGCAAGCCGCCTGGCCGCCAACGCCCCCTCCATGCGCGCCGCAGGATCGAGGAGGGCCTGCGCATCAAACCGGACTCCTGGGAGGCGGTTGGCTCGCTGGCGCAGCTGGAGTGGGAGCGCGCCAAGGCCAAGCTGGGCTACGTCATGCCCGCGCAGTGAGTGTCCATGTGCAGCTAGCTGGTCCTATAGCTCAGCTCAGGGGGGGTAAGACAGAGGAGGCAGGACGAGGGGAGCGCGTAAGATGCGGGGCCAAGATTTTGTAGGACATCCATGTACCCCGAAGTGGAGAGAGGCTGTGTAGTCTTGCAAAGCTGCGGCAGCTGAGGGCCCAGAGGGCGTGGGATGAGCGGGGACGTGGGGCTGCTTATACAATGCGCATGTGCTCGAGCACTGCCCTGCAGGAGCTGCTGGCCTACGCTTTGATCTGTGCGCTGTGCAGCCTGCGCGCCCTTGCACCTTTTGCTGCAGCTGCCCGTACGTCCCCCGCAGCCGGACGCGCCATGTGCCCGCCCGCGCGCCCCGCAGCCTGCCCATGCACAAGTCCCTCGCTCACGCCAGCCATGCTCCCAGCGGGGAGGGATCACAGGCCATTTCAGGAATGCGTGCGTGCCTCCTCCTTCCTCGTGCATGTGTGCGAGTCGCGCGTTTCCTTATGCGAGACCCAGCGCCCTGCAATGCTGCAGAGGCACTGAGCAACCCACTGCCCCGAAAGCACCAGTCCTCTGCGCCCACACGCTCTGTGCGACCACCCGCCTGCAGGCCAGCAGAGGAGGCCGCGGATGCCTCCTCCAAGTCGCCGGAGCAGCTGGCCGCTGACTCGCAGTCCTCGGTGCTGAAGCAGCTCATGCAGATCCTGTCCAAGGTCAACAAGCAGGACGTGCAGCAGGTGGGGGGACAGAGGGTGCAGGGCAGGCGCGTGGGCAGTTCGCCAGTTGAGTGAGGGGGTCCACAGCGATGCATGCGCACGAGCAGGGTGATGCGTGGCGTGCAGGCAGATTGTCAATCAGGCACTGGGGTTCAAGGTCCACTGCAATGCATGCGCGCTCCACGCGCAGACAAGCACACTCAGCACACATACCCTGGCCAGCAGCACACGAGCACTGCCAGCCTGCCAGCAAGTCCACCTATACTGGTCCCTGCCACTCTCTTGGCCCCCCAGCGGGCAGGCTTGGAGCGCGCATGCGCGATCAGGCTGCGCCCCAACTGGCTGATTTGCGCATGTGTGTTAGTGTGTGTGCTCTCGTGCGTGTGCATCCAGGCTGCACCTCAGCTGGCTAACTCGCGTGCACGCATGCGTACGCAGACAGGCTGCACCTCAGCGGGCTAACTCACGTGAATGCGTGCGTATGCAGCCAGGCTGTCCCCCAACACCGACTTGCTGAATGGGGTGAGCGTGTGCTTGTGTGTGTGTGTGTGTTCAGGTCGCGCCCCACATCAAGGCCTGCAACACCAAGTTTGAGGAGGCCCTGGCGCTGGCCAAGAAGCAGCACGAAGCGGCTGAGGCCGCCAAGGCAGCGAAGACCAAGGATGCGGTCAAGAAGGAGGGCAAGGTGCGTGGGCAGGGCTGTGGGAGCGCGCGTGTGTGCATGTGTGTGCACGTGTAGAAAGAGTGCATGCTGCGGTCTTGCAAGGATGTGCGCATCCATGTGCATGAAATCTGGAACTGCGCACGCAAGTGGCGCGTGATTCCGCTCATCTTTCCCATTTACTTAGGGCAAGTCAAGCTGGCGCTGGGGCTGGGTGCGATGTTGAAAATCAGCAACGGCAAGTGTTAGGCACTGGTCTTGCCCTCACACAAATGCACGTACGCACGCACGCCTGCACACACACACATATATACAGCACGCACACAGCACTCACACAGCACACACGCACGCACGTATGCACGCACGCACACAGCACACACACACGCATGCACGCACACATCTCAAACACGATGCTGACTGTGGCCTCGGCTCGTGCTGTCACTCAGGAGGCGAACACAGCTGCGGAGGAGCCTGCTGCGCCGCTGTTCTCCAGCCCCCCGGCCAACGTGCTGGTCATGCACGGCAACATTCTGTACGACTGGAGCCAGGTGTGCGCAGCAGCTGTGTTTGTTGTGTGTGTGTGCATATGTACGTGCATGTGGACGCATGTACAAACGTTTGTGTGCAGGGGTAGGGGTTATCCATGGGGTGATCAGGGGGAGGGGGGGGACCCCTATACCTGAGTCCCCCGGCTTCCTCTGGCGCAAGGGTTTGTGTGCCTTGCTTTACACACAGATTTAGCACGCGGCTGCCTTGTGCGCTGTCATGCCAGCCGGCCGGTTGCAAGGCTGCCAAAGTCGCAGGGTGCCTGCGCAGGCACTGAGCTGCCGTGCGTGTCACATAGGCATGCTCGCTTTAATCGCTGTCAGAATGCAACCGTGCAAGCACGTGCGCACATGCGCATGCACACGCGCGCCTACGTGCTAACTTACAACCGTGCGTATCCACTTACAACAATGTAATCAGGGATGTGAAAGTACGGTAGACGGTTCGCTGTACGATTAGGACGGGACGGCACCGTCCTTTGATTTATTTTTACTGTATTTTTGAACTTTTGGACCGTCAAGACGGTGAAAAACGGTTTGGTGTACGGTTCGGTCCTGGGATTTGGGGCCTGTACCAATAGCAGCCTATGCACCC
>LKMJ01005291.1_pt1 | contig 12177 bp, 16 predicted proteins | sample 643391 | NCBI WGS metagenome assembly LKMJ01 (sample SAMN04112250, study PRJNA286221) | soda lake metagenome | biome: soda lake; feature: Kulunda Steppe; material: water; isolation source: sample PL-Br10 brine of Picturesque Lake | place: Russia: Kulunda steppe | collected 2010-07
ACAGTCACAGCTGCCCCACAGTCACAGCTGCCCCACAGTCACAGCTGCCCCACAGCCACAGCTGCCACACAGCACAGCTGCCCCACAGTCACAACTGCCCCACAGCACAGCTGCCATACAGATACAGCTGCCCCACAGCCACAGCTGCCCCACAGTCACAGCTGCCCCACAGCACAGCTGCCCCACAGCCACAGCTGCCCCACAGTCACAGCTGCCACACAGCCTCAGCTGCCACACACAGCTACCACACAGTCACAGCTGCCACACCCTGGCCGTGAGCTCCAGCCCTCACTGCACACAGCTGTCCCTGCCCTGCACAAATCCTCTGTCCATAATAATAGAAGTCTTCTGTTCCTGCTCTCCATAATAATAGAAGTCTTCTGTTCCTGCTCTCCATAATAATAGAAGTCTTCTGTTCCTGCTCTGCACAAATCCTCTGTCCATGACAAAAGTCCCCTGTCCCTGCCTTGTACATATCCTCTGTCCATGACAAAAGTCCCCTGTCCCTGCCCTGCACAAATCCTCTGTCCATGACAAAAAGCCCCCTATCCCTGCCCTGCACAAATCCTTCGTCCATGACAAATCCCCCTGGCGCTACCTTGCACAAATCGTCTGTCCATGATAATTGTCCCCTGGCGCTGACTGAGCGCATGCACCTTCCCCCATCTGACTTTCAACACAACCCAATCCATCTACTTGTCTGCCGCAATTCTTGGCCCTGTTCATGGTGTGCATGCGCTACTGGCCCTGCATGCTCGTGTGTCATGTGCATCCTCGGTGCCATGCCCTGCTTCAGCGTGTACCATGACTGTTGCGGTTGTGTAGCTTGTGCACTTGCAAGTGTGTGGCCCTGCTTGCTTTCCTTGCACTGTGGCAGGTACTGAGCCTAGAGGACAACAAGCTGGCAGACTGGCAAGAGGTGTCCCGTCTATCGAGCTTGCCATCCCTACACACGCTTAATATATCCAACAACCCAATACCAAGCATAAGGTGAGCATAACAGGTGGGGTGTTAGGGTCACATTGCGCAGCACGCACGCCATGCCATGCCGTGCCGCTTGATGGTCCAACTTGCTCTGTGTAGCTGTGGTGGGGCTGACTTTTGGCGTGCGGAGTGCGAAGGGTGCTGAGTGCGCACTCAGGAAGGTGTGGCGCAGCACCGTGCAGAGCCTGCATGCTGTGGCGTCCACTATTTGCATGCCTGCCTGTTTGACAGGCATACCTCTGCAGGCCAGACTTCTGCTGCGGCCTCCTTCCATCACCTGCATGCCTGCTGCGGCCTCCTTCCATCACCTGCATGCCTGCCTCTTGCCTATTCATGGAGCTGGAGTGCATCCCAAGGTGGCTGTGGCCAAGGGCGAGCATCGCCTGTGCAGGCAAAGGGGGTGGGCTTGACCCATTGACCAGTCAGTCTGGCGCCGTCCACCTCCGTCCCTCTGCTGCCGCTCGTGCGCAACGAAGCCCGCGGCTGTGCCCCAGACAGTGGCCTGCTCGCATCTGAATTGGCAGCTCAGCTCGCAGCGCCCCCCCTGGCCATGGCCGCGCAAGGCGTGCTGTTGCGGAGCAGGCTACTGCGCTTGCAAGAAGGGAGTCCCACTGGCAGTGCATGTGCGCAAGTGGCCCGCATGCAGAGGGCACACACATAAGTCACGCGCTGCCAGCTGGTGTGACGTGGCTGCCGTGGCACTGCTTTGCGTCATGGTCTGACACAGACTCCTCTTCATGCTCCCCCCCGGACCATATGCGTCCCCCATTCGTCTTCTCTCGCAGGGTGCTGTGCTGCCACTCACGGCCGGCAGGGTCCCAGACACTGGTGGCTTGCCCTGAGGCGTGCTGGCACAAACACAGTGGCGCTGCTGTGCCATCTTCGCCCTCACCCCCCACGTCGCACCCCCCTCTGTGCTGCGTGGCCCCTCGCACTGTGGACCCTGCACTGTGTGGCCCCTCGCACTGTGTGGCCCCTTGCACTGCGTGGCCCCTTGCACTGTGTGGCCCCTCGCACTGTGGACACTGCACTGTGTGGCCCTTGCCCCCCCCACCTCACACCTGTGTGGCCCCTCGCATTGTATGGCCCCTCATGCAGGTGTGCCGCCCCAGGGGCAGAGGGCCAGCCGCCGCCCTACTTTGGCAGCCTGGCCATTGCCCCCCCCACCTCACACCTGTGTGGCCCCTCGCATTGTATGGCCCCTCATGCAGGTGTGCCGCCCCAGAGGCAGAGGGCCAGCCGCCCCCCTACTTCGGCAGCCTGGCCACGCTGTACGCAGCCGCGTGTGGCCTGTCTAGCTGGGCTGATGTGGATGAGCTGGACAAGCTCCCCGCACTGCTGGAGCTGCGGCTCACAGGGAACCCCCTGCTGGGGCAGTCGAAGACAGGGGGCCGCTTTGAGGTGCGCGCACGAGCGGGGCAAAATAGAGGCCCATCCCGTGCGTGGGCAAAACAGAGGCCCATCCCATGCGTGGGCTTGTGCAGGCGTGGGCTGGGGCGTGGGTGGGCGTGGGTGAGCGTCTGTGTGTGTGTGCGTGTGTACATGTGTGTGTGTATGTGTGTGCGTGTGTGTGAGTGCGCGCCGTGGTGTGGATGCCCGCGGGGCACGGGTGGGGGTAAGGGCAGTGTCCATGATTTGACAGACCCCTGCTTGTGTTGGGTGACCCTCGGCTCAATAATTGGGTCAGCTTCACGCGGCAGCGCCACAGCCGCAGGACCACGCAGACGCTGCCCAAGCGCGGCAAGGACAGGCCACCCAGTATAGGCACTGCTCATGCGCGGAAAAAGCGAGCCAGCACGGCACATGGGTGGTGGCCCCCAGGGCAAACGCTGCAGCACAGGCTTGCAGCAGAGGGCGCGTCATATGTGTGCGTGCCGTGTGTGTGGGTTCCTTTTTGCGTCTCTTCGCGTCTCCTGCATCTTTTGACACGAGCGACCACTCTGATGTTGTGTTGTCAGAGACCAAATGGATGGTCTGATGCCGCGTCCTGGCTCCGTTCCAGTTCTGGTCTGCCTGAGGGTGACCACCCTGACCTCTTGCCCTTGGACCACTCTGGCGTGTGAAGTTCCTCTGCCCTTTCACCTCTCTGACGCACAAACCAACAGGGCCTGGCTTCTGCTGCTGTGTCCTGTGATGTATGCCTCAAATCAGCAGGGCCTGGATTCTAATCGTTGCTGTGTCTATAAGTGTTTGCCTCAAACCAGCAGGGCATTGCGCCGTTTGCTGTGTCCTGTGATGTTTGCCTCAAACCAGCAGGGCTTGGCTTCTAACCATCGATGTGTCCTGTGATGTTTGCCCCAAGGCTCTGACTCGTTCGCCGGCGACCCGCATGCCTTGGATGCAGATTATAGGAAGAGTGGGGCGTCTCAGAATTCTCAACGGCTCAGGCGTGAACGCACGCGAGCGGACGGATGCTGAGATCAGATACATGCAGGTATGTTTGTGTGCGCTTGCTGGGAGGTGCTTAAATGCAATCAGCGATAAGGGTAGTTGCGACCAGCGGCCCCAAGATCTGAGCACTCCTCTGAGCACTGATTGCAGAATTCTGCAGCACTGCAGCTGTGCATGCGGTTGTGCTAGCCTGGCCCTTTGCTATAGTGAGCACAAGGCGCCAGGTGAGGGTGGCGCCAGGTGAGGGTGGTGCCAGGTGAGCACAAATTAGGTGAGGGTGGCGCCAGGTGAGAGCACAAGGCGCCAGGTGAGGGTGCCTCACATGGCCAGGCTTCAACTTGGTGCACATCTTTCAGAGAGAAGCAAATGAAGTCTGTTTCCCCTGCTCCACTGCCGCACTTTTCTCAAAATCATGCCCTACCTAGTTATAATTATTGGATCCAATCAACTGACAGTGCGCTCTCAGAGCCTGCCGAGTGAGCACATGATGATAATGGTGGTGGTGCTGCTGCTGCTGCTGAAGATGACAAAATAAAGCTGAAGCTGGTGCTGTTGCTGGTACCTGCCTGTACAATGCAGAAAGCGCTGGCGGACATGGACAGCTTACCAGGGTCTAACAAAGCCGCCGCCCTGGCACAGCTGCACCCACGCCTGCCTGAGCTTGCACGGCGCCACGGCGCGGTGCTCGGCACCGCGCCCCAGTCTGGCAGCTCCAGCAGCATTGCTAGGTGCGCACATGGGGAGCTTGAACATGTGCATGCGCATGTGGGTGGCCGTGCGTGCACATGTGTGTACAAGTATGCATGCGTGCATATGCTGTGCCTGCGCGTGTTTGCATGTGAAGTGCTCACATTGTCCAGCCGCTCGAGAGTCAATGAGTCTTTATCATGCAGTGCATTTGTTTTGCTGAAAGCCTGATTTGCAAACAAATGAGCGCCACAAAGGTACTGCACACGAGCACGACCATGTGTGCATGCTCAACTGCACAAATCCGCATGCGCACACACGCACGCACACATGCGCGTTCACAGACACGCACGCGCATGCTTGCAACTCCATATTGAAGGTCACGCAGACCTGTGTGGCTGCGCCATCGTGGCATGCATTCACATGCACATTCACACACACATACATACATGCATGCGCATGCGCACGCACCTGCGCGCTCGCAGCTCCATGTTGGAGGTCATGCTGACCTGTGTGGCCACGTCATCGGGAGCCAAGATGGGATCCACCAAGAAGAAGCTGCCCATGAGCACGACACTGGCCGCGCTGCGCACGCTGTGCGAAAAGTTGTGCAAGGTGGGTGCTGGAGGAGGGGCAAAAACGGCGCGGGCGTGGTGGAGGGAAATGTCCAGCGGATGTGCCTGGCCAGTCACCAGTGGTGCCGTGACACGTGTGTGTGGGAGCGCCCTCAAGCTCTGTGCATGGCCAGTGCGTGCCAGGCTCTCAGAGGACGTCTGTCGGTGCACGAGCTATGTGAGCCACAGGAGCACAGCCGCGAAACAGAGACCTGCATCGTGCCCATGGCCATGAGCGGCTGATGGCTGTGGTGCTGCTCTGTTCGGTCGCTCCTCATGTGCCATCTGCAGGACAGCGGGAGGGGGAGGATGCTGTGCAGTGTGTTTTTGCAGGATGCAAGGAGAAGACAGGTAATGCGGAGCAGGTGTGTGTGCCTCTGAAGGCCTGACACACACAGCATGCCCTCTTCTCCTCCATTCAACATGCCCTCTTGTCCATGCAATTGCCCCGGTCCTCGTGCGCTGCCCCTCACAAGCCCCTGCGCTCTCGTATCAAATCTGGCTCCAATCAGGTCAAAGCGATCAACCAGAAGATCTCCATACGCAGCCCTGATGCCCCGTTCCCGGAGGAAATCAGCACTGACGATGACAAGCAGACGCTGAGACAGCTTGGCGTGCAGGTGTGGCTCGCGGGATGCACTACACGCCTGTGCAAGCAAGCTGAGCTTGGATGGGCGCGCACTGCACCAATGGGCCCCAGTGTGCACCAGTGTGTGCCCCAATGGGCCCCAGTGTGCACCAGTGTGTGCACCCATGGGCCCCAGTGTGTGCACCAGTGTGTGCCCCAGTGTGTGCACCAGTGTGTGCCCCAGTGTGCACCAATGGGCCCCAGTGTGCACCCATGGGCCCCAGTGTGCACCAATGGGCCCTAATGGGCCCCAGTGTGTGCACCAATGGGCCCCAGTGTGCACCAATGGGCCCTAATGGGCCCCAGTGTGCACCAATGGGCCCCAGTGTGTGCCCCAATGGGCCCCAGTGTGTGCACCCATGGGCCCCAGTGTGTGCACCCATGGGCCCCAGTGTGTGAGCTCCCTTGCAGTGGCAGGTTTGCCGTTAGGTACCGTGCGCGCGCACGGGGGCTGCTCGTGTGCTGGGTGGGTGGCGCGCTTTGCGCATGCACTGCAACACTGCAGGGAAGAGAAGGCATGCTCGAGATGTCACAAAAAAGAATTATTCCTCTAGGAGTAACCGTTACACGCAACACAGGTGCGCATGCCTCCAGCGGCCTCGCTGGCTTCCAGGACACAGGCTCGCCTGCCCCTGAACCACCTGCAGGATGGAGCGGAGCTGTTCATTGATGAGTTTGGGGATGAGAACCCTTGATTGCTGGCCGAGCCTTGTGCCTCCCAAGCAGGTCAAGCTCCGCCCGCGCACCTACCACAGATACCACAGAGGCCCACCCTGACGGTGAAGGCTGACGCCCGCGCACCTACCACAGAGGCCCACTCTGACGGTGAGGGCTGACGCGCCTGAGCCTTATGGCCCAGTGGGCCAAACACAGCTACAGTATGCGCCTCGAAGAGGCGCGCAGGCTTCCGTGGGCTTTCAGGCTGGTTGAATCTGGCGTGGCGGTTCGTGGCGCGGTGTCGGCTGTGCTGGCAGGGTGGTGACGAGAAGGCCGCACAGCCAGCGGTGCTTTGTTTTGGTGCTGTGAGCTTAGCGCGCTAACGCGAGTGCTGGCAGCGCTCAGCCGCCCGACTAACCAACCAACTCAACAGGGTTTTTCAAGTCTGTACGCCAGCATGGTTGCCGCCCCTGGTGGAAGCCTGGAAGGTGCTCCCCACTTAACAGGGTTGCGCATGGGGGCTACCAGCGCACCCCACACACGCACCTCGTCCTGGCACTTGATTTGTGGAGGCCAAGCCTTCGACCTCTTGGCTGCCCTCCCTTGTACACTGGGCACATTCCCATGCGCGTCCAGTGACTTCAGTGTTTTTTCCTGCAGTATGCTATGGGCCCTGCGCAAGAGGCATCAAGCATACAGGCTGACGTAACTCCTAGGTCCTCTGCTGTTCCTTCCAGGAGTATCTCTGAGGGTTGACTTTTTCTTTGTTTACCCCTGTTCCTAAGTACTGTCTTACCCTAAACTTCCACCCTTGAAGCACCAACAAGGTTGCAATAGGTGCCGAGGAGGACTAGAAGGCCCTAGCTGCCCGGGAGACGGAAGCTGCCCGCCAGGCCACATTGGTGCCAGACTTTTACTGTGCTGAAAAAAGAAAAGTAACAGGTTGACCGCCAGCCAGGCCGTTAGGCTGATTGGTTTGTTGCTGGTCTTCGCCAGCCAAATAATAGTCCAGAAGGTTCAAGGTTTCAAGGCTGTCCGCCAAATGAGGGCAGCTAAGCCGGTTGTGAGCCTCCAGTGAGGTTCAAACCCCGAACCCACAGGTTGCGAGGGTGGATAACCGACTTTCCATCGCAAGTGCCCCGCCGCCTGCTCGAGTATCTGGAGCTGACTAGGCAAAAATACAACGAAGCCAAGAGCACAGGCCTTCACCACAATGTTAGCCCTCCACTACAGAGTTTTGCTTCTGAGTTGGTTGGACTGTTTTTACGCATAGCCAGGGTCGCAAAGCAATTCGATAGCAGAAAGATAAGACTCTCGGAGTTGGACTCCTTCCATCGTATCCTCCCTCCCCATGTCATAGCAGCCTCAAACATTGCGCAGCTGTGATCCAGGAGAAAATGGCCTCACCACTGGACTTCAATCCAGACCTCCCACACTACTGGAACAGCCACCCACGTGACACTATTCTTGGTGCCTTCACTGACTGTTTCTCCTCCTCTTTCTCTGGCTTCTCTATTTGTCATCCCATCTATGACGATGATATCATGCACTTGACCTTAAGGCACGCCATTTACTCTACCATTAACAGTCCCCATGATATGCCCACAGCAACTTTCATGCTCCTCCCCTGCTGGGGCAGATCCATGAGCACAAATGCATACATGGCATTGTTCAACCAGTTCAACCACGTGTGTAGACTAATGGGAACCATCTCATCACAAAACCTTCAGTTCGCTGATATCCAATTCTGGAATGATTCTCGCACCCCTCTCCCAAAGCACCACTGGGACCTGCAGATCATTGCAGTTTGGAACACACACGCCAGGCTGAACTTAAACAATCGCACCCCTGAGTGGCTCAATCACCTGGCATAGAGCATCCCCAAGGCTAAATGGAACACAACCAGAGTGAGCAACGGCGCTCATATCTGTATGCTCCCACTTGGCGCACCACCTCCAGGCTTAAACAAACGCAAGAGATTACAGCCTGACCACCTCCTAGTTGCTAAGTGCAACAACCACGACACATCACTGCACCCTGGACAAACAACAGCTACACAAATACAAGACAAATCAAGCGCTCATCTGGCCCTAAGTAAAGTAGCGGACTGGAAGAAGATTGCCAACACAGATGGGAGCTGCATCCGTCATGATCACCAGCAGATCGTTGGAGCAGGCGTCTACATACATTGCAGGTAAACTCTGGCAAGGGCTAGACCCAGGACAGTCTCTCCTGAGGGTGGAACAAGCCAGAGCGGTGCTCGCGCGGGAGCAGCTCCACCTCTGCCACATCCACACTGCAGCCAGCGTCATCGCCCAAGCCATTCACCGCTGCTCACCCCTTCTACCTTCCCACTGGGCAGGCCTGGCAGGAATGGGCAGCACGGGGAAACTTCATGACTGCACAAATCCAAGTGGTGGCCCAGCTCCTCCAAGGAATACTAGTAGGACTTCAACTTCTACTACTTCCAGGCTTGAGCAGGGAGGTCTGCAACTGCTAGGGCCACAACTGACTCTATGCACTGTTGCCACGCCTTCATCCTAGCTTAAAGAGGTGACTAGCCTGACCGTGAAGCGGTTGGACGCCAAACAGAGTTTTCCCGCCTGTTCTTGGGGGAGGGCCCGACTGGCTGGTCGTACTCCCTGACTCGGCCGCTGGTTTGGCTGATGCTGTCCCTGCTTAAGCGCTTTCTAGGGAAGAAATGACGTGACCAATTTTTGCAAGCACACTCAATACATCTGCATGCTGCGACCTCGTGAGCCTCTGCACGTCTGCAACATCTCTATTGGACCTCTGCAAGATCGGATGAGTGTAGAAGTAATGCCCAGAGAGAGAGGCATGGTGTCTCTGATTAATGCTTACTAAGCACTAGTAGTGTCATGCTGCTCCCAGGTAGTGTAACGATTCAGGTGTTACCTATCCAACCACTTAGGTGGTTGGGCAGAGAGGGGGATTTCCCTTGGGCAGCGTGCAGGCTAGGGAGTTCTTTGTAATATTGAAGAATAGAGGCAGACCCTAGCGGAGACGCTGACAGGCTTTGGCGCGAGTGGAGCCAGGTCCCTCAGCACTTTCTGTCCCACGGCACCACACCTAGGCGCCGAAGGCATGTCATGCTGTGCCATCCTTTGCGCGACCTAGGGTGTTACAGGTAGAGAGAGCTTGGGGAGCAGTTGTGATAGTGGGCGTTCCGCGCGCTTAGCAGCACACCCACACTTCACGCAAGTCGCCTGCTGTAGCTGGCTGTGTTGCTCTTCCCTCTAACGCCACCGAGCTCATGCCAACACCGAACCTACACCGAGCTTCCTTTCACACACACCTTCTGGTAGGCTGCAAGCAAAAATTTACACATTTTGGTAGACATCAGACTTGCAACTCCTTGAAACAATGAGCTTGTCAAACAAGTGAAGGATTGGGGGAGAATACCCCTGTTTAAGCTACCTTATTATTATTTCCTCCTGTCTTCCAAGCAAAATCATCAATCATCCTTGCAAGCTGGCTCAGCTCTAAGTCTCTATGAACTATTATCACTGACTAGACTGTTAGTAGTGCTAGCAAGCCCAGACATCACTATTTATCGTCTAACATGCACCACACCTGTCATAGGTTAGGGCACATAGCTGTCATAGTCACCCCAATTAAGTGCACCGTACGTAGGTTGCCTTAGGGGCAAGCATTGTACGGTAGGGCATCTCCAACTAGCTGTTGGAGAAAACGTCTTGCTCTTGGCCATTTATGATAGTTCCAGCCATGCCTGCCAGCCCGTCACGAAGTCCTTAGGCAGTGTCAGTAACTCAGCGCAGGGATGCCTGTACCTGGCTAAGGGCAGAGACTGTACACTCCTGCTGTGTGTGCACTCCCAGCCAAAGCTTCTCAGTAGTAGTGTAGCAGGTAGTGTAGTCCTTGCTAAGCTGCCAGCAGCTTTTCAAACGTCGCCTGGATTGTGGCATGCCTGCTGCCAGATGTACTAGCAGAACTGTCTACCTCCTGCATACGCGCAGCCACACGCACCACAACAGCTGCTCAAGGGTATGGGGACAGAAAGCCAGCTCTGCTGCTCGGCTCATGTTTTTGAACCACAGTGAGGCATGAGGGTGTGGGTGGTAACAGCGTGAGCGGGGCAACCACATGTTGCGCGGGGTTGGCAGCATTGTGAGGGAACAACAAGAGGACAAGACGGCCAGTCGGCAAGTGAATATGGGAAGCACAAGCAGACCAGGGCAGCGCCCCCTGCATCAGGGAGTCATGCCGCTGCCCTCATGAATGAGCATGCAACACTTTCACCATCATAATCGTCATCGCCACCACCATCAGCACCAGCATCAGCATCAGCACCATCACTGTCAGCGGCTGCGGTGAGCAGCATGGCCCACACACTCATGCGACACAAGCTCGCAGCAAGCATGGCCCACACACTCATGCGACACAAGCTCGCAGCAAGCATGGCCCACACACTCATGCGACACAAGCTCGCAGCGAGCATGGCCCACACACTCATGCGACACAAGCTCGCAGCGAGCATGGCCCACACACTCATGCGACACAAGCTCGCAGCAAGCATGGCCCACACACTTATGCGACACAAGCTCGCAGCAAGCATGGCCCTTGCACCCACCTCAGCAGCCATGGCCCGCACACTCATGCGACACAAGCTTGCAGCAAACATGGCCCCTGCACCCACCTCAGCAACCATGGCCCACACACTCACGCGACACAAGCTCGCAGCGAGCATGGCCCCTGCACCCACCTCAGCAACCATGGCCCGCACAGCCTCCAGGCCCATGCGAGCCACTAGGTGGCGGAGGCAGCAGGGGATGGCCAAGGGGCAGGGCGCAGGGCGGGGCTTGGCAGAGGGCTGTGGCGGCGGTGGCAGGCACTCGCAGTGCCAGCTCAAGGCCGCATGGCAGCAGCGCACCGCCTGCAAGCGTGTTGTGTGTGTCTGCTAGTGTGTGTGTGTGCGTGCATGTGTGTGTGTGTGCGTGCATGTGTGTGTGTGTGTGAAAAGCACAGGGGGCAGCACTCAAGTGTGGCCTTGAGCAGCAGGCAGGGGCAGTAAGTACACTGATGCGCAAGGTGCTGTGTGTGCAGCGTGGTGCAACGCACAGCGAACCTGGGGCAGCACACCGCAAGAAGGGCGCCTGACGCAGAGTGCCATGTGCACACGGGGCAGCACACCGCGAGAGGTGCGCCTGATGCAAAGTGCCCTGCGCAGTGCCTGCCTCAGGCCAGCAGCTCGCCTCAGCTGTGCCGGTAGCAGAGGGCATGAAGTGCATACAGCGCGCTGCCTGGGACCCTTCTGATGCATGAATTTTGTTCATGCGTGCACAGACACATGCACAAGCAAACTCATGCATCCACACACACACACATGTGCGTGCCCGTGCAATTGCAAGCAAGCACACGCCAGCATGCATGCATGCGTGCACGCACACCACACTGCGCCAGTGAACACCTCCAAGGCCTCCCCGCTGTGCACCGCCAGGCGCATGATGGCGGTCAGGGCCACCAGATTGAATCCCCCGGTCTTGATGCACGCGCGGTACGCCAGCAGCGCGTCCGCGTCGTGGCACAGCCGCTCCGCCAGCAGCCCACGGCGCAGCCACTCGCCTGCAGCGTGCGCGGGCATGCGCGTGCGTGTGCACTTGTTTGTGTGCATGTGCGTGTATGGGCATGTGCATGTGTGTGCGCACGTGTACATGTGCGCATGGTTATGTATGTACATGTGCGTGTGCATGTGTGCATGCATGTGTATCCAGGCATGCGTGTGTGTGAGGGTAAATGTGTGTTTTGTATGCCTAGTGTGCATGTTTGTGCGCGCTTGTGTGGGTGTGTGAGCGCGCATGTGAGCATGCGTGTGGGTGTGTGAGCATGTATGTGTGCGTCTGTGTGCATGCATGTGTGTGCTTGTGTGTATGCAAGTGCATTTGTGTGTGCTTGCGTTTACGCGCGTTTGCATTTGTATGTCTGGTTGCATATGTGTGGCTGGTTGCATGTGTGTGTCTGGTTGGGGGTATGTGACGAAGGTGATGGATGCATGCAGTGTGTGACGAAGGTGATGGATGCATGCAGTGTGTGACGAAGGTGATGGATGCATGCAGTGTGTGACGAAGGTGATGGATGCAGTGCGTGACGAAGGTGATGGATGCAGTGTGTGACGAAGGTGATGGATGGATGCAGTGTGTGACGAAGGTGATGGATGCAGTGTGTGACGAAGGTGAT
>LKMJ01005292.1_pt1 | contig 12177 bp, 11 predicted proteins | sample 643391 | NCBI WGS metagenome assembly LKMJ01 (sample SAMN04112250, study PRJNA286221) | soda lake metagenome | biome: soda lake; feature: Kulunda Steppe; material: water; isolation source: sample PL-Br10 brine of Picturesque Lake | place: Russia: Kulunda steppe | collected 2010-07
GTGGTGTGGCCTCGCGGGTTGGTGTAAATTCCCACTCTAAAAAAGATGGGTAATATTAACAAACTTGATATTCATTTCGTACGTAAGAATGAGGGAATGTAACCACTGTGGCTCGTCGTTCAACGACGAGGAGGAGCTGGCCGATCACCTGGCCAAAGCCCACGAATGGGAAGAAATCGGTCGGATCGACCGACGACGGATCGAAGACCACTGTCCCGGGAAGACTCCAGACGCTGGTCGGATCGACCAGGTCGCAGACGCAGCAAACGGAGTACCGGTCGCAAGACGGGTGAGGCGTCGGCACGTACTCGGACTGTCTGCAGGAACTATCGCGGCAGGTGGCATCGCCTTGGCAGCTAACCGCTGGATATTCACCGGAAGCGTCGACACAGAAGCATTCAATGGAGAGTGGAGACGCGGCCCGGATCTTCCCTGGGAAGCAGAGTATCCAGCTGTTGCAGCTTACGATGGGGCACTATATGTCTTCGGTGGGGCACTGGACGCTTCCGATACAATTGTCACAGACAGCACATACAGATTCGATCCGGACACCGAATCGTGGACCGAACTCGCTCCGATGCCAGTCGAAGGCCAGCGAACGACGGCCTCTGTTGTCGGTGACCGCATTTACATAATCGATGGGCGAACACAACAGAATGTTCACGGTGACGGCACTGTCAGGATATACGATCCAGAATCGGATAGTTGGTCACTCGGAACTGACAGACCGGTCGCCTCGCGGAATCCTGGCCAAGCGACGGACGGTGAACGAATCTACCTCTTCGGCGGCAACGTCTCTGGTGTAAACGCTGATTTCGCACACGTATACGATCCAGCCGCTGATCAGTGGGAGGAGCTCCCATCGTTGCCGTTTCCGAACCGACAGATGTCCTGTCATTACGTACCGGAGCAGGAGAAAATCTATTTTCTTGGTGGCGAAGCTCCTGACGGCCCACCACAACGAACAGCCGTGCTCACATACGATCCCGAGACAGGACTGTACGACGAATCACCGACTGACCTTCCCAAACCATCACAGACGATACCATCGACAGTGTATGACGGCCACATTATTCTCGCGGGAGGAGAGGATGAAGACGGGGGAAGTGGTATTCGGACGTTCCGGATATACGATCCTGACACCGACACCTGGGGAACGCTGCCGGAGTTAGTCTACCCGACAGAGGCAACAGATGCTGCCGTTGTAGATGGATCATTGTACGTGCCAGGTGGTCGGACCAGAATCAGCGATGAATCCCGCAGGTTTGATATAATGCAGGTCTATGAATTTGATACCACCAGCTAAATGACAGCGTCTCATCGGTTATCGAAGTTGGTACGTCACATCAGGAAAGAGGGTGTTCGTAGTACGATCCATGCCGTTGGCGGAGCGGGTCGTCGTACTGTCGCGGATATTCTGGAAGGAACACCTGGATACTACGGACTGCAACGATTCTATCTCGAGCGTCGCTACGAACGGTCGGTTTTTGAGCCACTCTCTGTCGATCCGACCGACATTAGATACCTGACTGGGACGTACGATCGCCGTGAACGGGGCCATCTGGATTACTCGCCGTATTTCAAACCACGGGAAGCCAACTGGGGGTCAGTGAACTACCGGGGAGAAGTCCCCTACGGAACCGTCCGAGGTGGTGACTGGGACCGCGAGCGGTCGGCCTTTTCGAACCTGCGTGTCTATCAAGGAGCACAGCAGCGGTTTGTCGAAGGTCTCGAGTGGGAGGCAACGGCCTACTACGCAGAACTGTTCGATCAGTTAAAACAGCGAGGGTTCGAAGAGAAACATGCCAGGGAACGGACCAAAAAGCGTTGCAACAAACTCCAGAGACTGTACGACCGCATCGACAGCGATGGCTACCAGTCCCAACGCGAGCGAAACGGGAATCCGCGACACGAGGTGACGGTGACTATTAGCCGCGAGGGGGAGTTGCTGTACAACTGTGAGGGTCGCCACCGACTCGTCGTTGCAAAGTTGCTCGACATCGATTCGATCCCAGTGCTGGTACTGGTCCGTCATGCCGAATTCGATGGCTCGATCGCGGCGCTAACAGTGGAAACGGAGGAGCCGCGAGGAGAGCCATGAGCGGGTACAGCGGGGTCGAGCAGGCGATTGGACAAGTTCTCGATAAGTTCCCACGCCTGAAAGGCGCTGTCGAGACGGTCTACCAACGAGCGAGCTACCACCTGCTGGCAGATGCCGACTTCGAATGCGAGATGTACCAGGAGGCGACGATACAACGGGTCGACGAAGCCTTCGATGTTGAACTCGGTGAGTGTTTCGTCGGTTTCTACGATATTTGTCCCTGGAACGAGTCGATGAACCGATTTCTTGTTCACGAGCGCCGTGGCGAAGAGTTGGCAATTGTGGTGCTGGAAGAGAGCACAAAGCGAGCGGTCGCGACAACCAGTGCGTGGAACTACCAGCAAGGGAGTCGGGCCCAGTGGCATCCCACGCGGGAGGAGGCGGTTGTCTTCAACGACCTCGACGGGAGGACACCGGTCACACGGATCGTCGATGTTGACGGGAAAGAGCTACAGCGGTACGAAGGCCACTTGCAGGCAATGAACCCGACAGGCAGTGATTTCCTGGCCGTCGACTACCGTCGGTACGACCGGAACAGCCCTGCCTACGGCTACGGACTGGACGAGGGTGAACCGCTAGCCGATCCGGCCGAGGACGGGATCGTCAGGGTAGACACTGACGGCACCAGCCAGCTGATCGTTCCCTTCGAGGCACTGATGTCGGCCGCAGATGGTGCGGTACCGCAAGAGCGACACTATATTCACCACGCGCTGTATGCACCAGGCGGCGATCGGTTCGCCTTTCTCCACCGGTGGCACGAGGAGGGTCGTCGACGGACCCGACTCTGTGTCTCGGATCTGACTGGCGAGGTCAGGGAGGTACTGGCTCATGATTCGCTGTCGCATTTCTCGTGGCTAGATGACAGTCGGCTGTTCCTCTGGGGTGGGTCTGCGGAGCATGATCGGGGGTATCACATCGTGAATGTCGACAACGGTGAGGTGGCGTACGTCCCGGAGCTGGACGGATTTGGGGACGGCCATCCGTCAGTTTCGCCAGATGGCGAGTGGGTGGTGACAGATACGTACCCCGATCGAACACGGACGCGGTCGCTGTGGCTGTACAACGTGGAAAGTGGGCAGTCGATTCGAGTCGGGGAGTTTTTTTCGCCCTTTGGGTTCGACGGGCCGACACGGTGTGATCTGCATCCGCGGTGGGGTGCTGACGGAAGGAGGCTGTCAGTTGATTCCTTGCACGAGGGTACTCGACGGTCGTACATAATCACTCTTGATGATGTGTTCTAACATGGAGAATGGCGATTCGAGTCAGCCACAAGAGAAAACAAAGAGAAGAACTATTCAGCCTGGCCAAGAATACTCCGACAGGATCGGCATCAATCTTCAAAAGAATGACTGAAGGTAATGAGTGATATAAAAGCGGTATTCGATTGTATTGATGAATATCAAACTTCTCAAAGACAAGGTACGGATTGACAAAGGTGGTGCGAGTTTTAGCATTCATCTCCTTGCCGAAGAACTCACACGTCGGGGTCACGACGTGGAAATCGTAACAGTCCATTTTACTGGTGTCGACAATCACCTTCCAGCAGAATACTCTTACACACTCTCTGCACGTCCTCTCGGAAACAAAACACAAGTAGACGGCGCAGCTCGAACCTATTCCCTTTTGAATGAGTTCGACGATTCTGATCTGATCCACTCATTTCAGCCCCAACTGAACCCAGTGCTGGGTGCCTGGGCCAGGCGAAACCCTGGTACTGCGACAGTTGGAAGGTTGAACTCTTACGAGAACTTCTGTACGAATCATGCGCTGATCGATGATCGGTGCTATGAGAACTGTACCCTTTCGAAAAAATGGTCACACCATCCTGATCCGTCGCCCGAGGCGATTCCAAAAATGGCGTTCGATACCTGGGTCCAGCCACGGCTGTTGAACGAACTAGACGCACTGTTTGCACTGAGTCCAGCTGTCAAGGAAATATTCGAAGGCATTGGAGTTGATCGCTCCCGGCTTGAAGTTATTCCAAACTTCTACGAAGAATCGTTTGGAAGGTTCGACCCAGACAGGCAGCTGGGAGCGTCGACAGATCAGGACTACCGGGTACTATATGTCGGCCGGTTGGTTCACAAAAAAGGCGTCCACGTGTTATTGGATGCTGTTGAGCGTGCTGATGTTGACCTGGCGATCGATATCGTCGGCGATGGGTCAGAACTGGAGTCCATCAGAGATCAGGCCCCTGAAAGTGTTACAGTGCACGGTCGGGTTGACCACGATCTCGTCGCTGATTACTATGAACGAGCGGATGTGTTTGTCCACCCGGGGCTCTGGCCGGAACCATTTGGCCGGACTATTCTTGAGGCAATGCAATGTGGCTGTGTGCCGGTGGTATCAGATGTCGGTGCGCCTCCGTGGATTGTCGGGGACGCCGGCCGACATTTCCCCAAAGATAACGCAGAATCACTCGCAGGGGCATTGGAAGAGATGAACAGCAAATCAACGTGGTCGGAACGCAGAGTACAGATACCGGCCGAACTTGAGCGGTTTGCACCTGATCGAATACTGAATCGGGTTGTGGCAAAGTACGAACAACTTGTGGTCTGAAATTAGACTAATAGCTGTCTCTAGCCTTCTTGAATGTCTGTTCTAATTTTTTTGTCTCAGTTTTAATATTAAAATCTCGGACAACCTTGTCCCTCGCAGAATCTGCAAATTGGTTCCATGACGTGTCATCCTCAAGCATCCGTCGGAGCCCAGCTGCAATCGCTTCGGAATCATGGGGTTCTGCAAGCATTCCATCTTTTTCGTGTGAGATTAATTCTGGGATGCCTGAGACTCGCGTCGAAACGGCCGGTGTCTTCATCGCCATTGCTTCCATTAGTGAGACTGGAATTCCATCGCGATTGCCAGACTCATCAATAATACATGGGAGAACAAAGGTGCGCGCTTCGTCAAACTCCGCTCGCAGTCGACTATCACTAACGTTATCGAGAAATGACACGTTCTCCTGAATTCCCAGTTTCTCGACGCGTCGTTTGAGGTTACCCTCCAACTCACCAGATCCAACCAAGTGATACTCAATGTCTGGGTAATCCTCAACGAGCATCGCAACCGCATCAAGTGCATATCGAAGCCCCTTTTTTTCGACGAATCTTGCGACCGAGAGAATTCGCTTTTCAACAGTCTGTGACGTCGGTTCAAACTTCTCGGGCCGAATTCCCGCTCGCACGACATCAATTGGCGTGTCGTCTGTGAACGTCTTTTTTATGTGACGCTTGTTGTACTCGGAGATCGTGACAATCCGATCTGCACCACGCAACAGTGGTGCCGTATAGTTCCCAACAGGTTCTCTGTAAAGGTCGAACGCGTGAGTGGTGATCGTAAATGGGACGTCGTAGTATGCTGCTATTTGCCGGGCAGCATATCGATTCGCGCCAGCAAAATGTGTGTGTACGTGATCAACATTCCAATCAAAGTACTCAATCACATCAATACATCGCTTGGCACGAATGAGATTACCAACATGATGGTCCGGCGAGTACCAGTATAGTGTGTTCTTTAGCAGACGCGGATGCAAGGTTACCCGAGAAAATAGTTCTGGAAAGTCCCAATGCGTCACTTCACCGACGTACTGAATCGGTATGTCCAGTTGCTCGTATTCATTGTGTGTGATGTCCTCGTTAGGATTGCGAAGCGAACACACGAAGACATTGTGTCCTTGACTCTCAAGTTCATAGAGTTCGTTCAGTACGAAACTCTTCGACAGTTTCGGAAAGGAACTGAGATAATATAGAATATCCATTTTCGAATTTTTGTACCTTGTTGTGTACTTATTTAGTACTGATACTTGATAACGTTTCTTCAACCAATTGTGAAATTTCTTTTGTCGCATCTAACCTGAGCACATTAAATCCTCTTCGAGACATTTCATCTACAGCCGTATCCACTAAGGACTGCTGATGCTGGATCATCTCAATAGCAGAGCGATAATCATTATTTTCAATAAATGAAGCACGTCCTTGACTTCTCTTTTCTTGTCTTTCAAAACATATTTCGGAAGGTGCATCAAGGACCAAAACAAAATCAAACTTCGGCATTAAATCCACATACTGTGATCCAATCTTCGGAAGTTCTTGGGCAGTTGCTGCATAGTGTACTATTCCTTCATCGACGATACAGGTGTGATCACAATACTTTTCAAAAACATGAGTTTTTGCTATTGCATTAATATAGCGAGAGTTATAATCTATATCGTCTCTATCTAATTCGTTTAATAGTGAAAACACTGTTGAACAGAACTTTGGGTTGGATTTTGAATATTCTATGAAGACCTGGTTTTTTGTGTGGATGTGCCAGAAAGAATTAATCAAACGATCCAAACGATCTACAATCATAGTATTATAAGATTCATAAGGAAGGTGATATCTGCGTGAGATGGATTTATTTCTCCCTGCAGTCCCACCTTCAATATGAGTATATTTACTTAATTCGTTGACTAATGTTGATTTCCCAGCACCTGGCGGCCCGATAATTTCAATATGCATTACTTTTATTTGATTATAACCATACTATTATTTTACTCTTTTATTACTAATCTAATTCTGCAGTGGCTCAGTCAAGATACTCTTTTACTAATTCAGCGGATCTGTCCGATTCTTTTTTAACTTTTGGCAATCTATTTTTAATAACTTTCTTCATAGACTCAGAGTTAGATAGCGCATTATTCACAATATTAATAAGCTTCTCAGCTTCCAGTTTGTTCACATCAATCGTATACTCCATTAAATCAAATATTTTCATCAGGCCTTTAGTTTTAAATTGATACTGTATTGCGACTGTCGGAGTTTCCGCCATCAAAGCCAGTATATTTGAATGCATTCTCATCCCGATATGCAGGTCCATATGATTATATATTTCTATCAATTGTTGTGGTGTGTATTCCCCTGAAAATATTCTTACGCGGTTCTGGTTTACACTTTTCATGTGTTCCTGCACTTTCGCAGCAACAACACGGTCGTCCCTGTGATATCCAGCTAAACCAGTACATGTTGAAATAAAATACACATCCTTATCCATTTCTTCAATTAACCAGTCAGCTGTTGAAGCTATAGCTTTTAAATAATCCTCAGTCGTTGTACCCTCATTTGTTCTACTCCAGTTACGGACAGATATACTAATATTGCCTCCAGAGGTTTTTGGAAATTTATCCTTTGCTCCCAATCTATCCAAGGGCGCTGTATGTTTAGGTTCTATGTCCATTGAGAAAGCAGCATCCGCAGTGAAGTGAATTGGTGTCCCAATACCCATTTTTTTCACAATCTGTTTCGACTGTCTATCTCTTGTGATAATTAGATCAATACTGTTCAGTACTCTCTTTACCATTTGTTTGTATGGAGATCGTGTGAATGGACCCAGACTCTGTGCGTATATTACAACAGGGGTATTAATTTGTTTGAGAAAGTAGTGTTCCCAAAGAACTGCAACTTTGCTTGGAAAATAAATATCAGTTAAATAATGACCTCCTGTGGAAATGACCAAATCAGCTTCAAAATATGGCTTAAGATTTGCCCTGTCCTTAGCATAATCGAATCCCAATGGAGTTATGACAGTATTAGACGCTTGTCCAGCCAAGAGAAAATAAACTCTGGCCAAGTTCTTTTTTGAAACTTCCCATCTGAAACCGGCCATTTTTTGTTCGTTTGCTTCACTCCCGTGGACCATTTTAAATGCCTCGGGGCTTTCGGTTAATGTGTCTATTTCTGCCCTTGGAAAAACACGCTCTAATGCCTGTGAGACGCCTTCAAAGATTGCTGCATCTCCTCGATTGGAAGCACAATAATAATCTGTGATCAGAATGTTTTTTGGCATTGGTATTTTCTTGCATTGCGGAGTTATAAAATCACTGCTGAAATTTTTTAAACCAGCACGTGGAGCCTATATTTCAATGCTAGCAACAAAACTAAGGTTGTGTTTAGTTTGGAGCATTGTGCCAGCAGGCGAAGCTTTGTAACAAATTTTCAGCTGTTCCCGGTTTGACGTGACTCAAACAGTTTGAAAACGAAGAGCTCCGCCGTTTTACCTCCCGAAAGATACGTTCAACAGCGTTCTGATTTTCGTGGCGTTCAGTTTGAAACCGGAGGCCTGCTCGGTGCAGCGCAGCTTGGAGATGATTCGCGTTGTCAACGTGAAAGAGCGCTTCTTCGACATCGTGTTTTTTTCGTAACTCTTTGAGGAAGATTTCGGTCAAAGTGGTTGTCGGGGCAGTAAACAGCTGTAAATAGAACAATTCGTTCGTCGCTGGATCAGCCGCAGCGTACAGCCAGTACTGCTGATAGTTGATGCGAATCACCGTCTCGTCAACCGCAACTTGATTCGTTGTTTTACCGTTGGTGGGCTGTAGATCGGCTTTTTGCACCCAGTCATGAACCGCTTACCGAGAGCGTTTGGCACCCAAATTATCAAGAAAAGAGACGGTATTCGAAAGTTAGAGACCAACCAGATGCATCTGAATACCGAGCTTCACCGACTGCTCGGGCTTCCGTTCCCGCTCCACAAAACCCAAATCGATCCAGCCGTTATTCCCGCTGAGGCCTGTGATTTCGGTCATGAACCACTGAAAAATCATCACGCCTCACTCTCCATCACTAACTAAACATGACCGAGCGATAATCAAAATCATTCAGCTACATCAGGGTGATTAGAAAACTGTCTGTATTCCACTGGAATTTCTTTTGCTGAATCTGAATACATAAACTCATTTCTAATCTCATCCCACTTTTTATGTCTTACTACAATTAGTACCGGCACATTTTCCAATCCTAAAATTTTGGCTAGGGAGATTCGATGTCTTGCTGCACTAAATCGGATGAATTCGCCATTACGATTAATTCCGACTCGACATTCATCGGGATATGTATGGCCCAGAATTTCAACCTCAGACGGTGGATTTTTGCTTGAATTATTTTCTACCGAATCAGAAATTAACTGCCTTTGTGGAATGTATCCATTCTCTTTCATAGAGCAGTACAAACTATCAATGTCATTACATCTTTGATTTAAATCTTTAACCGAAGTCACGCCATGTTGCCCCACTTCTGACTTCTCAATTTTTTTCAAATTTTTCTTATACAATTCTGTGTCTTCCCAGTCTGCTCCGTGTTCGAAACGCTCTACCAGTGATTTGTGATTGGTTGTATTTTCCCATTTTTGTATATATTTATCCCATGCTCCATCTATAACTCCTACCACTGGCTGTCCAAGATGAATATAGCTATATTGCACTGCAGAATCTTTTGTAGGAAACTCACTTCGGGAAAATGTTGATTTCCACTTAATAAGCTGAGGTGAAATCTCTATTAATTTTGGTAGAGTCGTATATTGGTTTTGCATTTCTAATCGGACCCGCTGTACTGTTATTTTTTTCCGGAGAGTTCTTTTGCTCTTTTTTAATAAATTTGTGTTATATTTTTTTAAAAATTGGTTCATAGGTAAATATCACTATGAATCATACTGTTTGTCTCTACTTCTTATTTTGTATTGATATAAGTTATGCTATTATTTAACTTTTAATAAAATAATTACTAATACACACTTTTATTTTAGGAATGAGATTCATGAAATTTCATCTGCTATAACTTTAGTCGCACGTCGGACCGCCTCCTGACTGTCGTACTCCGGATGCCATCCAAGATCACGTATTTTCTCTATTGACAGCCGCATTTTCGGGACATCACCCATCCATCCTCTCTCTCCTCCGGTGTATTGGAACTCCGGATCGAGATCAAGCTCGTCAGAAACTATCTCGGCAATTTGGGTAACCGATGTTGTGGTTTTGCTCCCCAAATTGAATGTCCATATCGAATTGTCCTCGGGTGGTGTTTTCAATTCTGAAATAACGTGACACATCGCATCTATGCAGTCATTTATATGTAAATACGATTTTTCTTGTTGCCCGTTGCCCAGAATAGTCAACGTTTCTGGATTGGATCGCAACTTCTCGATAAAATCTGGAATAACTGCACCACGGAGTCTTGGGCCAACGACGTTGGCGAACCGAAAGTTCCACACAGTAAATCCATGAGAGTGTGCGTACGTCGACAGGAGGGCCTCATCAGCGAGTTTACTTGCTCCATAGATACTTATCGGTTCCAATGGAGCGTAATCCTCTGGTGTTGGCGTGGGCGCCTCACCATATACGGTCGAGGATGACGTGTAAGCAATGTTTGTTACTCCATGCACCCCAGCCGCCCGCAATATATTGTGTGTGATGCTCGTATTCTCGTCGAACTGCTCATGCGGGTCATTGTCGTTCGTCTTCGAACGAGCTGCCAGGTGAAACGTAATATCTATATCATCCGCAAAGACATGCTGGACATCCTGGAAATTACTCAGGTCACACTCACGTATCTCTGCGGCCTCGGGGATCCATTTCCTTTTGCCAGTCGAAAAATTATCAGCAACAACCACTTTATTCCCTCGCAATAGCAACTCTTCTGTGAGGTGGGAAACGACAAATCCAGAGCCGCCTGCAATCAAAATCTTCCTGTTACAATGCTCCATGCATACTAGATTAAAATAGGTGTACCAATACCTATCGGTCTAACCAGCCTTAAATCATCATCTCTTATGCTCGCGATTGGATCGCATACAACTGGGCATACTCACCATCATCTGCCATCAGTTCCTTGTGGCTGCCCTGTTCTATTATTTCCCCATTCTCTAGAGTATAAATACAATCGGCATTCTTCACCGTCGACAGCCGATGTGCAATGGCTACAATTCCGTAATCTCGATCCATCGACTCAATCGCAGCCTGAACCTCTCGCTCTAGGTTCGAGTCCAGATCACTTGTTGCTTCATCTAATACCAGAAAGTCAGCATCCTTTAACAACGCTCTCGCTAGCGCTACCCGCTGGCGCTGTCCACCTGACAATCGCACGCCCTCGTCTCCCAGTTCCGACTCGTACCCGTTTGGCAATTCATCCAGAAACTCGTCAACTTTCGCAAATTCACAAACGCGTTCGACATCCCGGCGTGTCGCATCCCGATTCCCGACAGTGATGTTCTCCTCGAGAGTCGTGTTGAATACATACGGATCCTGGCGAACGACCGCAACACGCTCTCGCCAGTCTCGTATCTCGAACTCCTCAATTGGAACCCCATCTGCACGGATTTCGCCACGATCTGGATCGTACATGCGTGCCAACAACGAAACGATTGTCGACTTTCCTGCCCCTGATTTTCCAACAAATGCAACAAAATCGCCACGTTTGACCTCGAAGGAAACACCCCGTAGCACTTGCTCGTCTTCTTCATAAGAAAATTCTACGTTATCGAACTCGACGTTCGAGACGCGCTTGACCTCTCTGTCACCATCGTACTCTTGACGCTTCTCTAGCTCGTCCAGAAACGACTGCGTCCTAACCAGGTGTGAGGTGTATCCCTCCAATTTATAGAATTTACTATTGAGGCTACTCACTTTCGGAGCCAACTGAAACATCGCAATCAAAAAGATACCGAGTTCTCCCAGTGTCAGGTTCGTGAACGTAAATCCAACATAAATCAGCACAAAGATCGTGGTCGCCGCAGCGAGCTCAAAAAAGTTCTTGATTGCATAGTCATTCCGGGCCAGTTTCACCGACGAGCGAGCGTACTGATCGATCGATTGCTTGAATCCGGAGAACACCTCGGAGCGAAGTCCGAACAGTTTCACGTCCCGCACACCTTGCGTCCCTGCCTGGACGTTTCGCTGAACTTCTTCGTTTGCTTCTGCCACTTTGGATCCGATCGTCACCGCGGGTTCCAGAACGAATCGGAGCAAGAACGTAATTGTACCAAGGAGGACAATCGCAAGCAGGGTCATCTGCGCCGAGATGTAGAACATCACTGCCGTGTACATCAACACCAGAAACAGTGCTTCCATGAATTTTACGCCCTTATCGAGCGTTTTTCGGGAATACCGAGTTTCGGTGATGATCGCGTTCAGAATATCATCGCTGCCCTGGTCGTCGTAGTAGCCTACCTCAGCATCGAGTGCCCGGTCGAAGGCCTCCGTTCTGAGATGTTTTTCGTACTGGTAGCCAAGCAACGAGGCCATCCAGCGAATCAGAAACGAAAACGTA
>LKMJ01005293.1_pt1 | contig 12176 bp, 6 predicted proteins | sample 643391 | NCBI WGS metagenome assembly LKMJ01 (sample SAMN04112250, study PRJNA286221) | soda lake metagenome | biome: soda lake; feature: Kulunda Steppe; material: water; isolation source: sample PL-Br10 brine of Picturesque Lake | place: Russia: Kulunda steppe | collected 2010-07
CCCCCCCCTTCACACACACACACACTTCCTGAAAGGCTTAGCCTAAATTTGGTCAATCACGAGGCAATCAGCTATATGCAAGTTGTAAATAAAAGAAATGAAACCAAAATATAAGTTCAGTGTTGGACAAAGTTTTAAACATTTCAAGGCCTGGCGCATGGCAGCAGCCTGTGCAATATGACTTTACATGTATTTCACAAAATAGCTTGTCCTTGCACGTCCTCGGATTTTCCAAAGCATTTTTTTGTTTGTTCACAAATAGGGTGTGGCACAAGTGTCTGGAACTGAAGGGGCACATTTGGGCATGTTTACTCGTCTGTGCCAGGATGCTGTGTATGCTGGAAGGCGTACGCTGCCGTATTGCATTCTGGCACTCTAAGCCAAAATGACATTATGTGGAGCTTAATTTTTGCAGGGACCTTAAGGTACTCAGAATACCGTAAAGTGCCAGAGTGTTGCGAGTGAGCTTAAATCAACACTACACTTTTAGTTTGCTCCTCTGGGTTTCTATCACTGAGAAATTTAAATTCAGAGCTATCCCAGGCTTTCCATTGTTATAATCATAGGGGGAGTCGGGGGACCCCTGGGAGTATCAGAATGCTTTGGGGACCCCCTCCAGAATTATCCTTTGGCACTTATTTGAATAAGTCCTGAATAACTCTGAACATAAGCCTTAGGGATGAAAATTGTACGCCTTTTAACCCTGATTTGTTTTTAAGAATCTACATATGATGCGGTTCTTGTGCAATATGACCAACTGTAGGGGCTCCCTGAGCTCTGCTTGCACGCAAGGTGTTGAGTTTCCACAAGCTTCTGGCCCTCCTGCCTCCAGGCCAAGGCAAGTGAACTTTGTGCCAAACCATGTTCAGAGTTGAACTTCGATGAGCAAAGAGTAGGAACATCTTGGAAATTGATAAAGGCGCAGCCCTTAGCCCCGAGTAAGTCCGGCATGTAGACCCCCCCCAAAACGACCTAGTAACAACCTCCTATTAAGTAACCTCAAGTGTCAATATTGAGGGGTCACTAGGTGTGAGAATGTTGAATTAGCAGTATAGGGCTTATATTTGAATGATGAAATTCACAAGAATGCTCTCATCTTGAATCTCTTGCTGAGTTGAACACGCAAATTCGCCTAATTTGCAAGACAAGCACACAGAAGCTCAGAATCAGCTTTAACACACTTACTTTGGCCTTGTGCATTAGTATCAGCTTTATTCCTTGCATTACTAACACCATTTTCAACCTGCAAGCATTGCAGGGAACGTTGGATTAATTGTGATGTTGTAACCAATCAGTTATGCACCTTCAGCTAGATCCTGTGCATGCTTCATCAGCCAGACTGCCAAATTGCCATTGTAGACAATCAGGCTACGAACCCTTGCAAAGGCCACACTGGGATGAACATGGAAGGGGGCATCATGAGCCGGTGAATGCATGCAATAAATATTTAAGCATTTTCAAGGTTGGTGACTGGCACGTAATTCCTGTTCCAGATTTTTTAACAGAATAAGCTCAAAAAGGTTAAATACCATTGTTAAACTCAAACGTGTGTCCTTTAAACAGCTGAATCTGAGGACCCATACTTCATTTTTCAACCAGGGGCTGCTCTATTTTGAAATCCTTGAAATCCTTGCTTGCAGTCTGTACATCCTTGCTTGCAGTCTGTACATCTTCAGCCCCTCAGTCAAAAGTAGAAAAATGTCTGGAAGAATGTCAAGTGGAAATATATTTTAAATGCTTATATATTTTTGTCAGTCTGTGTATCCTGAAGCCTCATGATGAGCTCAGTCACACAAACTCCTGAGTAGCATATTCTCTCTTTTTGCACAGATGTCCATTCCAGCAGTTCAGAAAGCACAGGGAAATCGAGAATCATCAGGACAATTTGAAGCATAAATCATCAATAAAAAAGTGTGTCAAGATGTCAATTTTTTGTCTGCAAATCTCTTTGCCTGCTGTGCCTTCAAAATTGTACAGCATTGACTTTCAATGCAATATGTGGATATTCTGATACCAACTTATCTCTTGCTGTCTGGATTCCTTACCTGCCTTGGAGCTTCCGCTACATTTTTCCTGCAACCTTGCCCTTCTGAGATGTGCCATTGTTTCACTTCACAACTTCCACACTCCTCGGCCATATTCACCTTGTGCGCCAAGAGTCGTCCCAACGTCAACCACCATAGGAAGCAGCCAAAGGGTACGACCAAAACACACAAAATGGCGATGGCTGCAGATCTTTGTGCATAAGAGCTAATCGGAGTGTTGCCCAAGGTCAATGCAGAGTAGAAGGTGAGTGCTACCAGAAGCAAGGCAGTGATACAAACCTGCATGTGGATAGCCAGGACATAATTATGACTGTTAGTTGAACTCTCAAGGTCTGCAGCAATATCTGTTCATTGTAAGAAGCCTTTCCTGGATCTTACGCTTTTACTAGACTCGTATGTGTGGGGTGGATAAAGTGAAATAGTCATTGGACAAGCCACCCACCTCAACTCGTGGAAAGCGGAGGCATGGCGACAGCGGGGCACTTGAGAAGCTGACATAAACAAGAAGAAATAGAAGGTGCAACATAATGACTGCCGCTAAAATTATGCCGCATACAGCTAGCACGTACAGCACGCTCTGCAAGTTATCAGTCTCAAAAGAGGAGGTTGAGCCTTGCACCTCGAGACTGGAGTTGCCTTTGTTCGCCTGAGGAAAATAATGTGCAAAGTTAAGTAATGTTACAACAACAGCAACGATTGCCCTGAGATGTATGAGCTGTATTGAAAGCAAAGCATAGTACCTTAAAAGGAGGAGAGCACAAAAGGAAAAGGAGCGCAGTTTGCTTTATTATAGACAAACACAAACAGCGTACGGTTGCACAGATGTGCCAATTATTAGAAAGACACTTTCAAAAAAACTATTGCTATAATTGGCATCAAAAGGTCGTAGGAGCACAAGACTTGCATCTGCGGAAATGGGCCCAAAATCTGCTGCTCGTCTTAGTCCTATCTTCGTAGCATCAACTGCACTGAAGAGGAAATTTCACAGCACCTCTCTCACAATGTCTTCTCGGATGTTCTATTGAATTCAGCCATCTTCTGTGCGCCTCCTACATCTCTCCCAGGTAGCCTGACTTGTGACTACAGGACCTATTGAGCAGACTTGGCTGACTTATACACTGACAATCCACAAAGATGCATCACCTCTTTTACAAACTGCAGAGACCTCCTGTCTGGGACGATGCTTGACATGCCATTCCCCCCAGGCTGTGAAAATAGTTCATTACTCTCGACTGCTAGAACAGACCTGCTGGACAAGACATGCGAGTTCAATCATCTAAATATAGGTTGAAATAGGTCAATGCAACATGTTGTTGCCCTTGGGGCAAAAGGTCGTAGAAATGGCAGAGGAACACTTATTTCCTGAGAGGTATCATTTCAAGCCATAATTCACCTATATTTGGGAAGGTACAGCATAATCAACTGTGCAGTACTCAACCAACAGATCCAGACTTCGTTGCTAGAAGGTGATTTGGTTAGGTAGATGAAGTTTACATCTTCCGCAGTTTAGGAATCCCGTAGATAGTTTGGGATCTTCTGCATTCGCTGGGCAAAGTTCAACTCATACCCCTCTTAACCATGTGCAGCATGTTCAATCCAGTGCAGCTGATGCATCAGGGATGTGAGCAGTGGAAAAGCTGGAGCAAGGAGACAGCATAATTTTAGTGTAATCACATATAAAACACATACGATACAGCAAGACAGAACATGTTTGCAAACCTTCTCTATAAACAAAGCTGACTACTGCAATGGTATACAACTCTTGCATCTAAGTTTACCATGTGCTAAGTGCGTAAGTGACATGCAAAACAAAATAATCCCACTTGACCAATTTGGGGTGCTCCCTTATCCCAAACTTGTCTGGGGCCCAATAGCTGCATCTGCTTTGATATTTAAAGCATATACTTTAATTCGCAATCTAGCAAAAATGTTTGACAAAAAGTGCCCTGGAATAGAGGCAGGAGGGCCAGAATCTTGCAGCAACTGCGCACCTTGAAAGTAAGAGAGTATCAAACAATAGCCCCACACTTGACCATTTTGCACCAGCGCAGCATCATTACAGATACATGTGCAACCCTAAGTAGGTTTGTGAGAAGAGTATCCGGGGACCGGGGATCCGATTTTCAACCCTAGCCTAAGGCCTAGGCCTCATTTTGCATAGATTAAATAGCCAAAACACAACGCTCCTGGACCACTGCACCTTTTCATCTTAATATTTGTTTACGTGCTTAGATTGAGTGCAAGGTACAAATAAAGGCACTGTAAGGTAAAAATGATGATACAATTTGGTGCCCTGAGTATTTCAGAATCTAAGAAAGAAAAGAAATACTACACAGGCAGCATGACGCTCCCTGCATCAATTAAAAGAAAGGAGACACGTAGGCCCAAAGTGCTGTGAGTCTCCTCCGCCAATGGAGAAAGATATTTAATGGGGATCTAGAGGGTGGCTGGCAGCCCCCTGCTCCAAACCAAGGCCTTGAGAGCATCTCGTTTTTCCGAGTGCGCGTTAGTTGTGGTCATTTATTGCGCATAATGCGCAGAGTGAGCCTGTAATTTAAGGGTAGTTTTGTGGACCTTCTATGAATCGAGGCCAAGCTCTCTAAGATGATGCAAAGTGTTGTAGGTATAGATTGAATCTACTACACCAAGAAGGATGGTGTAACCTTATTTGGCTGCGGTCACACGCAAACGTTTTTATTTCCTAAGCTTTTTGGGGAATTTAAGTCACCAAAGGTCAAGTTTTGCCCATTTCTCAAACTTTGTTTGAATTCAAATCGTTCGATATTTTAAGCAGTCACGTGTTTCTCCATAATTCTTTTTTGCTAAACTGATGTCCTTGGAAACGCCCATATCTGTGCAACCCATTAGAGGAGCACTGTCTCTGTTGGCCTCATGACCTCCAGTGTTTATATCATCCATGCCCACATTCTTGCCAGCAAATTATCATGAAACTATGATCTTATCATGTGGAAATTCGGGATTTTATTGGTCTTAATATAACCTGCATAGGGCAGCTTGCAGCCTCACGCTATAACATACAGCCTGCCATACAATGCGCTACATGGTGGAGCTGTTTGAGGCTGTGGGTGTGCTGCAAAACGGAGAAAGGTGCACATGAATGAGCATGAGCAACAACTCACCAACACTCGTATAAGTGCAACATGTATATGCTACCCAGCAACTCATCTATGCACTCACACATGCGCAGGTTCACATGCAGACCCACTCCCATATATCTGTCTAGCAGTCTCCCATATATCTGTCTAGCTGTCTCTTATAAGTCAGTTTCTTTGGCTAGGCTTCCCTTTGTGTGCCTTTGTTGCTGGGCATAACACCTCAGTAATCCATTTTTTACACAAATGTTTCGCATTCTCATTGTATGTACGCCTGTGCACTGCTCCTGCCCATGGCCACGCCCATAGCTAACTGCTGCTTCAGAATAGGGAGATGCCCTTGCTGTGGCCTGCTTGGTTTAGCTTTCTCTTAATCATGCTTCAGCATTGGAAAACGTAGACTGGGTTGAGCCCTTAAGCAGGCTGGGAAGCCCGGCCGCAGGCTTGCACATACTCTTGGCACCTTGGTATGGGCTGCAGCCAGCTGGGGCATCTTGGCCTGGCCCTGTCTGCCCTTTTCAGCAAGGTTTTCCTGTCTATGCCTCCCCGTGTTGAGATGTTGTAAATGCATGAAGATATGCAGGTTTCAAGCAAAAAAAACCTGTGTCAGGGGCATTTGATTCAAGTGGAAATCGTTTATTGAAGTTCCCATGGCAATCCCCAAAACTTTTGAAATTTTTTAAAAAGGGGGGCAATCATGCACCTTGATCCTCTGTTCACAATTCAGAGAATTTTTGGTAATTCCACAAATTTGTGCGCTTGACCGCAAAATATTTTGCCTCTTCTCAAAAATGTTTGCCCGAATGTTTACCAAAAGATTTTGCCTGAATTATGAAAAATTTTGCATGTGACCTCGGCAGTTAGCTTTTCATCCAGAATGTTAGTATTGCTGAAAGTGAATGCCTTATTCTAACCACGCATCAATTGGCTAATGGCAATGAGACCCAAGATGCTGAAACTGAGCACATTCCCAGAAAAAAAGGAAAAATAGGCCCAAAGAGCCGTAAGTCTCCTCCTCCATAGTTTCCAATTATGTGCTTGGCATCTTGGGACTCATTGCCAAGGTTGTTCAAATGCGTGCCTGAATTTCCAGACACTTGTGCACACTCACCATCTGAAAAATCTTGCAAGTTGCCGATAGCTGTAAGCAATGCCGGGTGCAGCCAAGTTGGCAGTCATCGCTAAATACTGCACATGGTAAGTGCTCTGTAGCAGGCCAAACCTGAACCCACGGCCTAGAACAGCAGCGCCTGCACAGATAAAAAAAAGTTCAATCTTGAACAGGAAGACGGCTCCAACCTGTACGGTTTATCTTGGTAGCAGACTTTCAATTATCATCAAGCCCTTGGAAAATTGCTTGAAATGTTCAAATATTTGTTTCAGTTTTATATCTTTTGGCTCCACTTTTTGAAGCTGACTCAGTCCTACATTTTGCAATGAACAGCAAGAAATATGTAGGAAAGCTTAGCTTAATATCTGCCAGAAGTGCACCCCTTCTATTTGGCTATGGTGCTTTGCTTACAAGCTTGGTTATGTCTATGATTTTTTACACTCCATATTCCCTGCAACAATGTAGATAATCAAATCATGCTTGATAACTTAGAGCACCAGGGCTTGCAGTCTTTGAGCTCAGGTTTGTAACGGCACGGTGCTCAATCATTGAGAGAGCTTGCCAGGAAAATGTATATAGTGCTGAAGATGGGCATACCTGCAGAAGCCACAACGCTGGTGCCAATAACACTTCCAAGTCCAATTGATATACCCTGAATGCAAAAAGGACACAGGAGGTCTATAACAAACTAAGTGTGGTGCATCTGACCTTGGGTAATTGAAAATATTTAAGCGCCTTAAGATTTTGTGCACGGTGGGCAGATATTAGACATTGACATTTGCTGCCATGCACTTAGGCAAAGCTAGAAAGGGCAAGCAAATCCCTGGCCGCATGGAAGTGTAAAATACACCTAGACAAATTCCCAGAAAGCATAAAGTTTATGTTTAGTACATGCAACAAAAATTACACGCAGCTTAAGTAAAAAGCAAGAAAATTTACGCACCTTGCCAAGATCATGGTCTACGTACACCGTTGGCCCAATGTACAAAGACAAATCCAGATTGTGCAATCCGTAATTCCCAGCCCCATCGCGGTATGCATAGTATGGGAGGGCAAGCTCTGCTGTAGAGTCCCAACGACCTGTGGTGCCATCAAAAAAGTTGGACAAAGTTTACATGAAGAAAGGTGCACTGAAGTTCTGAAGGTACAACCACATTCTGTGTTTTGCTAACGCAAAGCAAACAAGTGACAACAAGCCCATTACCTTCACCCAAGGTCAAACACAAGGTTCCAGCAATCCCAGCCTTGACAAAATGAATACTACGTGATTCAAAGAGCCCATTCGTGTCTTTTAGTTAGGGATGAGTAAAAAGGGTCCGATTAAATTGCCAGAGAGGTTCTATAGAGGCTCAAATAGGCTCTTAAGAGGCTCTATAGAGCCTCAACGAGGGTCTTCCAAACCCTATTTACCCATCCCTACTTTGGATGAGTTTTTACCACTGGCGATGATTGTATGCGCTTGACTTGCACAGCTGGTATCACTTAAACTCAAGTCAATAGACCATCCTCCAAATTCTCCCCTTGTATCAAAAGACGACAAACAAGAGACAAAACAAACAGGTTCTGGTATCCCAGAGGGGTACAAGTAAGAAGCCCATGACGAGAATGCTATTAAAATGTTCTGGGGCACATCACCTTGGGTTGCAGATTCAAGCATACCACTAGTGTGAAGCCCCAATCGCAAGAACCAGCCGGCCTGGAAAACTGCAAACCACAGCTACGCACCTGGTATGCTGTGGCATAAGCCTACCTATTACCCCCAAATCTCCACACCAGATCACCCACTGCACTAGATTACAATTTTTTGGTGCAGTGGTGTCCTTGCAATATCCAATCATCATTTCCAAATGAATGGGGTGAAAAGATCTGGTGGATGCATTTAAAGAAATCAGGTTTCAGGGTGCCAAAATGGTCAAACCCCCTACCCTTTTGAACAGTTATTGATGAAGCCTTAGTCATGGGGCATAGCCCTGGCTTTACTGAGTTTCCGGTTTAGTTTACAGTGGCCCACCCAGGCCTGCCCAGGCCACCCCCTGCCCTGAAATTTCGGTCAGCCTCATGAACAAACTCATTAGGAAGGCCTGTAGTATCGGGGGGACGTGAGAGGGCAGTTGGCCCAGCAGAAACTTTGCTCAATGGAGATTTGAACAGGGTCAGGGCAGTTATTTGCCAGGGTCAGCCAGCCAGCCCATGGCCTGGCATGAAACCTTTTGACTGGGGATGACAAGCTTTTATGGCTGAAAGTGCAGCATTTAGTCAGAACAGCCAAAAGGTTTGCAAGTTTGGATATGCAGACTGTGCAGCCACTGGTGTCCAGCAGGTCAGGTGGAAATTTCTCAGACTGCAGGCTGTCTACTTCTTCTTCAATGTGGCAGACTTGTTCCAACATCCAACTATGTGTTCTTGATGTGGCAAGGGTGAAGATACAAGAGCATCTGTTGGCAAGCAACTGACTCACCTTTCTTGAGGATAGCTGTTCCTTATGGCCCTCCGAAGCAGATGTTTCCTTAGAACACGATAATAGAGAAGCTTTTCGTTTTGGCAAAGACAGATTTATCAGGAAACCTTGAAATCCAATTGGGCCAATCACTAGCACCAAGTTGGGACCCACACCTTAGGGCCAGTCTCTGGGGTGCCCACGACCCCTCTAGCTGCTCAGTACATGAACAGCGGTGCTGAAAATTAAAGTGATACAATTTGGGGGGTTGTCGTTTTTGGGGACCACTTGGTAATATACCTAGTATTATTCTACAGTTGAATTCAAAAAAAGTTAAGCTAAAGGTAACGGAATCATATAACATCAGATCAGATCCTCATTACGCTCACTATCACCTTGAGCATTCACTAGGTAGTCGGTCTTGGTAACTTGAGTAACAGACTGGACTTCCATGTTGTGCAGGAGGAGTATACCCTGCCAGAGTGCATAAAATGCTGAGCCAGTCTGTTGTTTTCAAAGATATTACTGCAAGCTGCAAAATTTTTAAATGCTTCAAATCCATCTTGCCATCTTGAGGCAGTGCTACGATAATTGGTGTGTGCAATTCAAGAATGTTTCGTCCTTGATGATAAATATCAGTCTTAACCGCTGACATTTTACCGGGAACTATATGCAACTTTAGTTCCATACAAATCAAATGCAATTCAAATATGCAATCCAAATATGCATTCCATACAATTCAAACATGCAATGCAACTACCTGAGTAAATGAGCGGATTGGTTTACTAAAGTTGACCCATGCTGCCAGAGTGGGAGAAAACGTGTCAGATATTGTTGATGCAGCATTGGGGTCAATGTTTGTGGGCAGCTGATTCACACAAATGAGAGAGCCAATCACGCGGGGTGGATCTGTGTCAACAGTCACTTGGTAAGCTATCAGTCGATTACCAACAAGCACCTGCAAAGTGGCCCAAGGTCAAGAACGACTTGTGTGAGTCATCGATTGTTGTTCCTGCTGCTGGAATAGCTGGTAGGTATCAAGGCCAGGTAACATTCGAGATATCATTGGCCAATGCAATTTTAAAACTGAAGTCATGCGCAAGGCAATTCCTCACCTCAACCTCGTGCTGTCCATCTTGCTTTGCCTCAAACAGCACATCAATGGCTACTCCATGTGTTAGGTAGGTGCTCGTTGCTGCAAAAACTGCACCCTCCTGAAACAAAGCACATTTAAGAATAAGCCCTAAGATTATTTGATCCTTACAGTTGCAGCCTGTAGAGGCACAAAACCATTTGTTGTGACAGTGCATCTGGCCCAAAGTTCTTACTTCGTTGCTCTTTGCTTGGAAAAGCTGCAGTGAGCTTCTATTTAGTCTGGAAATGGAGTTCAACAGTCCGCCTTCAGTCTTCCCCTGTAAGCACAATTGTTTACCCATGACTGGATGCCTTATCTTAGAATTAGTATACCGCTGAGCACATAATTGACTTAAGGCCTTGATCTAGGAGGAACATGCATACTCACAACCTTCTTATTTTGGCGGTTGGTGGTCTCCAGTCAAAATTTCCAAAATTGCAAAATATCATAAAATGGGCATGCTTTTTGCATATTCCCCACGAAGGTGTACGTAAAAAATCCCACAGGAAAAACAACACACATCGTTCATTATAATGGTTGAGAATGGGAACTTGGGAAAGAATCTGGACACAAGAGCTTTTGGGGCTAAATCGGCCCTGTGTGACCAAGGCCTCAAGGGACCGAGCGATGATAAATAGTGGGTAAACATTTTACATGATCCCCATCTAGACTGCCCACAGATGGCAAAATACATGTTTAGACTTAACAGACAGATACATGTTTAATCGCCACGTTTAAGGAATCTATCAATGTATCTGGGAATCTATACTCTTCAAACTTGCCCCTGTATAATCTGCCACATATTTAATCTACTGCAGCTTGAACCTACATTTCACACCAATTTTGATTTTGCCAACGCCAAATAAGGTCTTGCAAGAAGGCTGCAAGCCCACCCAGACCCAGAGTTATCCATTGTACCTCGAGCCTTGTCACGTGTTTTAGCACAAGGTGTCATACATCAGGATTAGAGTAAAAGCAAACCTCAACTTATGCCGAGTCAGCTCCCTCTGGTATTTTCCTCATGTGGGAGCTCATGAATCCGTTGCAATGCATAATCAAATAAATTGTGGTATAAAAAACACCTTATAAGCTGACTATCAGTTAAGGTCTCATTTAAACTGCTTCTCCAGGCAGCAGGGCTTCCTTGGGCGGCAGGGATACTGTGATAGACTGATTAGTCTTGTCAGAACACTGGAGGCAGCGCAATCCTGGTTCACAAATTTTTGCAGGGGAACTTGCAGGGTTCCTTCCTCACCAAAGTGGTGTGTGGCTTCAAAAAACTTGTGACCCTATTCTCAATTAATGTGCATTTGCATGGCAGGAGTGGTAACACAGTTTTGATAATGCTTCCACCAAAGTGCGGTCACTGCTCCTTTCAGGTCTTTGTCGGACACGTGTGTGTGGAAGAACTCCGGTCATGAATGAAAAAAACATCATCTCTGACGGCTCTCATAAGCTCCCGGGCATCTAAATTGTTTTACAAACAAAATTAAACTCACCCTGCCACCTTTTAAGCCACAGCCACAAGAAGTGCAAAAAGACTGGGCATCTTGACTCAAATTGAAGCGGAACTCTGTCCTTTTGGTGTTTGTCATCAAGAGCTGGGGTGCAGCGATGGCCTGTTATAAAGGTGGAGAGTAATCATGCTAAGGCGTACAAAACAAACCTAGGCCGTAGCATGTGTGCGTTTTTTCAAACATGCAAGGTCAGGCTTTGTGCATTCTCAGTGCATTTATGGCGTGCAGGTGTGACAGTTAAGCATACAGGACTTTGACAGCCTTTCCAGTTCACAATAAGATGGTGTGCATGATCAGGATCAAGCAAGGCCTTATGTCTGATATCTAACATCAAGATTCTATATATTGCAGGGAAATCCACCTGCCTGTATTGAGCAGTTGACATTGTTAAAGCTGGGTGGAGTGATGGGTGCTGCAGGTCTTCTTCTATTGCCTGCTTGAGCAAGAAGGGAAACACCAGAGCCTATGTATGTTTCACAAATAGACAACTCTGGGGGAGAAGTGATGACTTCAAGCAAAATAAAATAGGAAAGAAGATAATTGCACGAAAAATTAGGAAAGTGGAGAGAGAAAGACAGAGAAATAAAAGAAAGAGAGGAGGAGAGAGAGAGAGAGAGAGAGAGAGAGAGAGAGAGAGAGAGAGAAAGAGAGAGAGAGAAAGAGAAAGAGAAAGAGAAAGAGGGAAGGAAGTTATCTACCTTGTGAAAATGGTGAGGGTGGAGGGGGAGGAGGAGGAGGAGGAGAAGGCAGAGGAGGAGGGGAAGAAGGAGGAGGCGGAGGAGGAGGATGAGGAGGCGGAGGCGGAGGAAGAGGAGGAG
>LKMJ01005296.1_pt1 | contig 12168 bp, 10 predicted proteins | sample 643391 | NCBI WGS metagenome assembly LKMJ01 (sample SAMN04112250, study PRJNA286221) | soda lake metagenome | biome: soda lake; feature: Kulunda Steppe; material: water; isolation source: sample PL-Br10 brine of Picturesque Lake | place: Russia: Kulunda steppe | collected 2010-07
CGGCCCGCCCGCGGGATCCTCCGCGTGACGCCCGCCCCTCCTACGAGAGAACCTCCCGGGGTCCGGGAGGTTCGCGCGTGCTCGGGGCGAGCACGCGCTATGGAACGACGACGAGGACACGGACGTGGACGCGTACCCGCGCGTCCGTCCCGTTCCTCAGGTCCCGTAGCACGTGCGCTGCTCCTGTGTCGGTTGGTCATCGGTCGCACGACCGAGGCTGGGATGGTTGCGCGTCAGCGCCCCGCGGTCAAGTCGGTGCGGTCAGCGCTCGTCACTGAGCGCCTTGCGCGTGGCGGCGGCGATGCCCGCCCCGTCGAGTCCGAGCTCGGCCAGGATCCGAGCCGGCGCGCCGTGCGGCAGGTAGGCGGCGGGTACCCCGAGCCGCAGCACCGGCGGGGTGTGGCGCACCCCCGCCCGCTCGGTCAGCGCGTCGGCGAGCTCCGCCCCCGCACCGCCACCGACCATGCCGTTCTCCACGGTGACGACCAGGGGAGCGGACGCCGCCGCATCCAGCATCACGGCGTCGGCGGGCCGCACGCTGCGCACGTCCCACACCGCGGCCTCGACGCCGTCCTCGGCGAGTATCCCGGCAGCTTCCACCGCGGCAGCGGCCCGGTCCCCCACCGCCAGCAGCGTCACGTCCGCGCCCGCACGCAGCTGGCGCGCTGCGAGGCCCTCCACCTGCTCGGTGGCCGGATCGAAACCGAGCTGTGCGGCGGTCACGGCGCTGCCCTTGGGGAAGCGCAGGAACACCGGGCCGGTGAGGCCGACGGCCACCCGCAGCAGCGCGTCCACGTCCTCCGCGCAGGACGGGGTGAGCACGGTGGCACTCGCGATCCTGAGGCTCAGCGCCATGTCCAGGATGCCGTGGTGGCTCGGCCCGTCGTCGCCGGTGATCCCGGCGCGGTCGAGGACGAAGATCACGTGCTCGCCGTGGAGGCCGACATCGAGGTTGGCCTGGTCGAAGGCACGGGAGAAGAAGGTCGAGTACACCGCCACCACGGGCAGCTTGCCGGCGTGGGACAGCCCTGCCGCCGAGGTCACGGCGTGCTGCTCCGCGATCCCGACGTCGACGACCTGTTCGGGATGCCGCGCCGCCAGGGGCAGCAGTCCCGTGGAGCCTGGCATCGCGGCGGTGATCGCGATCAGCTCCTCGTGTTCCTCAGCGAGCTCCAGCAGCGTGGTGGAGAAGGCTGCCGTCCACGACGGCGCAGCCCGTCGGCCGTTCGCACGGCCGGTCTCCACGTCGAAGGCAGAGGTGTCGTGGAGCTTCTTCTCCGGATCGGTCTCCGCGGGCGCGTAGCCCTTGCCCTTCTGGGTGAGCACGTGGACCAGCACCGGGGTCTGCAACCTGGCGGCGTGGGTGAGTGCGTGCTCGACCCGTGCGAGATCATGGCCGTCGTAGGGCCCGAGGTAGCGCACCCCGAGGGCCTCGACGAAGGACTGCAGGGCGGGCGCCTCGGACACCGCCGACTTGATGGCGTCGAGCCCGGCCTCGGTCAACCGTTCCACGAAGGGCAGGCGGGTCAACGCGGCGTCGAGCCGCCCCTTGAGCGTCCGGTACCGCGGGTCGCTGCGCAGGTCCGCTACCCGCTCGGAGAGGCGGCTGACGGTCTCCGCGTAGGACCGACCGTTGTCGTTGAGCACGATGATGGCCGGCAGCTGGTGGTGACCGAGGTTGTTGAGCGCCTCGTAGGCCATCCCACCGGTCAGGGCACCGTCACCGACCACGGCGACCAGCCGGCGCCGGTCCTCGACCGGCAGGTCGGCCTGTCCGCGCGCCAGCCCCGACACCCACGACAACGCCGTGGAGGCGTGGCTGTTCTCGACCACGTCATGGATGGACTCCGCACGGGAGGGATAGCCCGACAGCCCCCCGGCCTGGCGCAGGGTGCCGAAGGCGTCACGCCGGCCCGTGAGCATCTTGTGCACGTAGGCCTGGTGACCCGTGTCCCACACCAGCAGGTCATCGGGCGAGTGGAACACCCGGTGCAGCGCGATCGTGAGCTCGACGACCCCGAGGTTGGAGCCCAGATGGCCGCCGACCTTGGACACCGCCCCGATGACGGCCGCGCGCAACTCATCGACGAGCAGCGGCAGCTCCTCATCATCCAGCGCCCGCAGATCTGCGGGGTCGTCGATCCGCTCGAGCACCACGTCGTTCCTCACTTCCCACCGCGTACCGCCCTGCAGGGTAGGTGATGGACGTTCGGAGCCGGAGGGGTCAGCCGATCAGCTCGCGGAGGAGCTCATTGGTGGTGCGAGGATCGGCCTGCCCCCGGGTCGCTTTCATCACCTGGCCGACCAGGGCGCCGATCGCCTTTTCGTTGCCGCCCCGGATGTCCTCCACGGTGCGCGCGTTGTCGGCGACGACCTGTTCCACGATCCCGCGGAGCTCACCTTCGTCGGACACCTGCTCGAGGCCCTGTGCCTTCGCGACCGCAGCGGGCGTGTGCGCACCGCGGGACTCGATCACGCCGGCGACCACCTGCCGGGCCAGCTTGGTGGACAGCGTGCCGTCATCGATCAGGGCGATCAGCTCGGCCACGTGGGCACCGGTCAGCCCGCTGTCGCTGAGCTCGAGCTCCGCAGCCGCGAGCTGCCCTGCAACGTCACCGGTCAGCCACCTGGCCGCCGCGACGGCGTCGGCCCCGGCCGCCACGGCGTCGTCGAACACCCGCAGCGCGTCACTGCCCACGAGCGCGACCGCCTGTTCACGGGCAACACCTGCTGCCAGGAGCCGTGCACGGGTCTGTGCCGGCAGCTCCGGCAGCCGCGCGCGGACGGCCTCCACCTGGGCGGGCGGGGAGGTCACCGCGACCAGGTCCGGGTCGGGGAAGTAGCGGTAGTCGGTCACCGACTCCTTCACCCGCAGCGTCTCCGTGACCCCGCGTCCCTCATCCCAGTGCCGGGTCTCCATCCGGATCGTGCCGCCGTCCTCGAGCACCGCGACCTGGCGTGTGGCCTCGAAGGCGATCGCCCGTCCGAGCGAGCGCACGGAGTTGAGGTTCTTGATCTCCGTGCGGGTGCCGAGCGGCTCGCCCGGGCGTCGGACGGAGACGTTGGCATCGCAGCGGATCGAGCCCTGGTCCATGCGTGCGTCGGAGACGTCCACGGCGCGGACGATGGCCTGCAGCTCGCGCAGGTAGGCCTGGGCGGTCTCCGGGTCACGGATGTCGGGATGGGAGACGATCTCCAGCAGGGGGATCCCACACCGGTTGTAGTCGATCAGCGAGCGGTCGGCCCCGTGGAGGCGGCCGGTGTCACCGACGTGCAGGGACTTGCCGGTGTCCTCCTCCATGTGCAGGCGCTCGATGCCGACCCGGCGGGTCTGCACGCTCCCGTCTGAGCTCCACCTCGACGTCGAGGTGGCCGTCGTGGATCAGCGGCACGTCGTACTGGCTGATCTGGTAGTTCTTGGCCAGGTCGGGGTAGAAGTAGTTCTTGCGGTGGAACCAGCACCGCTCGGCGACGCTGCCGCCGATGGCCAGCCCCAGCAGGGTGGCGTCCTCGATGGCGCGGGCGTTGGGTACGGGCAGGGCGCCGGGCTGCCCGGTGCACACCGGACACACGTTGGTGTTGGGATCGTCGCCGAACTCCGTCCCGCACCCGCACCACATCTTGGTGGTGGTGTGCAGCTCGACGTGGACCTCGAGTCCGACGACGAGCTCCCAGCCCTCGGGCAGCCATGTGGACTCCGGCATCAGCTGACCTCCTGCGTGGTGACGGCCCGGGGGCCGGTGGGTAGCGCCGCGAAGCCCGTTGCCTGCTCCAGGGCGTAACCGAGCCGGTACATCACCTCGTCGCGCTTGAGCGGGGCCATGACCTGCAGGCCCACGGGCAGGGCGCTCGCGTCGTCGTCGGGCGCAGGCGCGAGTCCCGCGGGCAGCGAGAGCGCCGGGATCCCCGCAAGGGAGGCGGGCACCGTGGCGACGTCGTTGAGGTACATCGCCATCGGGTCGGCGGTCTTGTCGCCGAGCCGGAAGGCCACCGAGGGCGAGGTGGGGCTGACCAGGGCGTCCACGTCGTCGAAGGCGGCGCGGAAGTCCTCGGCGATCAGGGTGCGGACCTTGGAGGCCTGCAGGTAGTAGGCGTCGTAGTAGCCGCTGGACAGGGCGTGGGTGCCGATCATGATGCGCCGCTTGACCTCCGGCCCGAAGCCGGCGGCGCGGGTCGCGGCGTTCATCTCCTCCGCGGTAGCCGCGTCGACCCGCAGCCCGTAGCGCACGCCGTCGAAGCGGGCGAGGTTGGAGGACGCCTCGCTGGGTGCGATCAGGTAGTAGGCGGGCAGTCCGTAGGCCGCGTGGGGCAGGGACACCTCGACGATCTCCGCCCCGAGGTCGCTGAGACGGTCGAGGGCGGCGGCGAACACCGCCTCCACCCCCGGCTCGTAGCCCTCACCCTGGAGCTCACGCACCACGCCGATGCGCATGCCGGCGACGCCGTCGGTCAGGCCGGACAGCAGGTCGGGCACCGCCCCGGGTACCGAGGTGGCGTCCCGCGGGTCGTGGCCCCAGGTGGCAGCCTGGAGCCGGGCCGCGTCCTCCACGGTGCGCGCGAAGGGTCCCGCCTGATCGAGCGAGGAGGCGAAGGCCACCAGGCCGTAGCGCGACATGGTGCCGTAGGTCGGCTTGGCACCCACCAGCCCCGTCAGGGCTGCGGGCTGGCGGATCGAACCCCCGGTGTCGGTACCGATGGCCAAGGGTGCGAGCAGCCCCGCCACGGCCGCGGCCGACCCACCCGAGGACCCGCCCGGCACCCGGTCCAGGTCCCAGGGGTTGCGGGTGGCACCGAAGGCGGAGTTCTCCGTGGAGGAGCCCATGGCGAACTCGTCCATGTTGGTCTTGCCGAGCACCACCACATCGGCGGCCCGCAGCCGCTCGGTGACCGTGGCGTCGTAGGGCGGTACCCAGCCCTCGAGCATGCGCGACCCACAGGTGGTGGGCGCACCCCGCATGGTCAGCACGTCCTTGAGCGCCAGCGGCACACCGGCCAGGGGACCGAGCTCGACCCCGGCGGTGCGGCGGGCGTCGATGTCGTCGGCGTGGGCGCGGGCGGCGGCGGCCGTGACAGCGAGGTAGGCGTGGGGCTCGTCGGGCGAGAGCGCGTCAGCGGGCTTGGCCGACCACACCTCCCCCTCGGCCACGACGCCGTCCACCGCTGCGATGCGGTCGAGGTAGGTGTCCACCACCTCACGGGCGGAGACATCCCGCGCTGCGAGCCGGGCGGCCAGGTCGGTGGCGTTCAACTGGGTGAGCTGCGTGGGGGCCGTCATCTCACCCCTCCTCCGCCACGATGCGCGGCACGGCGAAGCGGTCCTGCTCCACCGCCGGGGCACCGGCGAGCAGCGCGTCGCGGGTCAGCGACGGCGCGGACTCGTCCGCCCGGGTCACGTCCGCGAGGGCGAAGGGGTGGGTGGTCGGCTCCACCGCCTCGGCAGCGACCTCACCGACCTGTTCGGCGTAACCGAGGATCGACGACAGCTGTGGCGCCAGCGCCGCCACCTCCTCGTCGGTCAGGGCGAGGCGCGCGAGGCGCGCGACGTGGCGCACCTCCTGTTCTGACAGGGCCACGGGGCCTCCTACTGCACGTCGGGCATCAACGGCAGGAGGCTAGCGGCCGCCGGGCCGGCTCAGCGGTGCGCGGCCTCGAGCTCGTCGATGGACGCGACCCACTCCTCGGGACAGCGGGCGGCGAAGGCGACCTCCACGGGCGCATCGACGAACGCCGACTGTGAGCGCAGGACCGTTCCCTCCGCGGTCACCAGCCCGTCACCGGTCAACCGCACCGACGGCGCCTCAGCCCAGGTGGTGTTGGGCGTCTCCATGCCGTCAAGGCTGGAGCCGTCCAGGAACTCCAGGTAGCGGATCTGGGTCGGGAGCATGTCCGGCACCACGATCTCCAGCCGCTGGGCGCGCCGGATCATGACCTCATCATCGAAGCCCTCGGCACTGGTGCCCTCGGTGAGCACGAACAGCACCCCGAGGTCATCGGGGTCACTGCCTTCGCTGGCGCCGCCGATGCAGCTGAACACCCCTTCGGCGGCACGGCTCGCCTCGATCGGGTCTCCCATGATGGAGTAGACCGGGCCACCCCGGCACTGCCCCGTGACCATCTCGATGCGCTGGTCACCGAGCTGCAGGATCGCCTCACCGGGAGCCCCGGGCAGCTCGACATCGAAGGGCGGGTCGTCGAAGGGACCCCACGGGTCCAGCTCGGCTTGCGCCGATGCGAGGTCGACGGGGCCGTCGCCAGTGTCGGTGTCCGCACCGTCGTCCTGCTCCTCGGCACCTGCGTCGTCGTCCTCGGTGGCTTCGACGTCCACGGGCTCCGCGGCGGCCTGCGCCACCGCCCACCGACCTCGTCCGTGCACCACGTCGCTGCAGCATCGCACCCCACCCTCCCATGGCACCACGACCGCTGTCGCCCGCCGCCCATGCCAGGGGCAACGTCGGGTGGGCGACATGCTCCGGTGACAGCCACATGCGCTGCCCGGCGAGCCAGGTCTCGAGCTCCGTGGCAGGCATCGCGTGCGCGATCAACCAGCCCTGGATCGCGTCGCAGCCGATCGCGGCCAGACATACGCGCTGCGCCTCGGTCTCCACCCCCTCGGCGATGGTCCTGAGCCCGCACGCGCCCGCGAGGCGTGGCCGGTCCCGACGGGGTCGCTGGCTGCGCGCCTGCTCCAGCACCATCGCTCAGCAACGTGGAGCGCAGGGGCACCCGCTGCTCCATCTCGAGCTCGAAGCATACGAGGGTCTCACCCCGCTCCTTGGCCGCGTACATCGCCACGTCCGCCCGGCGCAGGAGCACCTCGAGGTCCTCACCATGGTCGGGCAGCGACGCCACCCCTGCGCTCGCCTCGATCTCCAGCCGTACCCCCGCAACCTCGCAGGGGTGGCGCAGGCTGGCCAGCGCGCGGCCCGCAACCAGCAGGGCGTCGCGGGGATCCTCGAGGGTGAGCAGGAGGACGAACTCGTCCCCACCGAGGCGGGCCACGGTGTCGGTGCTGCGACAGGCCCCAGCCAGTCGGCCTCGGTCACCCGGCGGGCGACCTGCTCGGTCAGCGCCCTGCGGTTCGCCAGGCCCGTGAGGTCATCCTCGAGGCCGCGCCGCTCCCGGTCCACGGCCAGGGACGCGGTCGCCAGCAGCAGGGGCAGGAACCCCCAGTGGACGGTGGCAACCACGGCGACCAGGGGTGCCAGCGCGACCACCGCACCCGTGGCCCCAATGCACCATGCCAGATCCTCGGTGATCGCCCCCCACACCGGACGGCGCTGCAGGAGCCCCAGCATCGCGCCCACCACCGTCAGGTTCGTGGCGTGGTACGCGACGGCGGCCAGCGGGATCGCCAACAGGTCCACGGGCCGTAGGACCGCCATCTGCGCCGCCGACGCCTCCCACCCCGGCAGCAGTCCCGGCACCCTGGACGCGCGACGAACGCACCCGCCAGGCTGCACGGTGTCCGCGGGATCTGCCGGGCGCGTGACGCCGGTGGGGTGGCGGGGGTACGGTGGTCGAGGTTAGGGTCACACTGACCCCAACCTGCCATACCGGCCGAGGCCCACCGTGACCACCGCGCTGCTCACCGACCGCTACGAGCTCACGATGCTCGACGCCGCGCTGCGCAGCGGTGCGGCGGAGCGCCCCTGCGTGTTCGAGGCCTTCGCCCGGGAGCTCCCGGCCGGCCGGCGGTACGGGGTGGTGGCCGGTCTCGGCCGGCTGATCGACGCCATCGAGCGGTTCACCTTCGACGACGCCACCCTCGCGTGGCTCGACGATCACGACGTGGTCGGACCCGACACCCTGCGGTGGCTGGCCGGGTACCGCTTCCGCGGGGAGTTGCACGCCTACCCGGAGGGTGAGCTCTACGTCCCCGGCACACCCGTGCTGACGGTGTCATCGAGCTTCGCCGAGGGCGTGCTGCTCGAGACCCTGATCCTCAGCATCCTCAACCACGACTCCGCCATCGCCTCCGCGGCCGCCCGCATCGTCGACGCGGCTGCGGGGCGTGGACTCCTGGAGTTCGGCAGCCGCCGCGCCCACGAGCAGTCCGCGGTCGCCGCCGCACGGGCCGCCTACCTCGTCGGCTTCGACGGCACCTCGAACGTGGCGGCAGGGTCCCGCCACGGGGTCCCCACCCTGGGCACCACCGCCCACGCCTTCGTCCTGCTGCACGACGACGAGCGTGCCGCGGTCCAGGCACAGATCGACGCCGTGGGGCCGGCGACCACGGTGCTGGTCGACACCTACGACATCCCCACGGGGATCGCGCTCGCCCTGGAGGTGGCGGGCACCGGGCTCGGGGCGATCCGGATCGACTCCGGTGACCTCGGCGCCGAGGCGACCTCGGCCCGCGCACAGCTCGACGCCGCCGGGGCGACGGACACCCGCATCGTGGTCTCCGGCGACCTCGACGAGTACCGCATCGCGGAACTGGTCGACGCACCCATCGACGCCTACGGCGTGGGCACCAAGCTGGTCACCGGCAGCGGCGCGCCCACGGCGGGCTTCGTCTACAAGCTGGTCGCCCGGGCACGGGGTACGGGCCGGGAGTGCGAAGCGGTCGCCAAGGCCGGTGGCCCCAAGGCCACCATCGGCGGTCGCAAGGCCGCCGCACGCCGACTGCAGGACGGCCACGCCACCGCCGAGGTACTGCGGCCCTGGGGCACCGCGCCGGCGACCGACGAACGCGCACTCCAGGTCCCCGTGCTGATCGACGGCGATCTGCAGCACGACCCCGACCTGGACACGATCCGCGCGCACCACCGCGCGGCGATGGACGAACTCCCCACCGAGGCGCACCGCCTGGCGCCGGGGGAGCCGGCATGGAACACCCAGGAGGAGCTCACATGAGTGCACCCACCGACCGCTACGACGCCCGCACGGCCCTGGTGGTCGTGGACGTCCAGAACGACTTCGCCGACCCCGAGGGCGGCCTGTACGTCCAGGAGGGCGAACAGGTCGTACCCGTGATCAACGAGGAGACCGCGGCGGCCCGTGCCGCCGGCGCCTTCGTGGTCTACACCCAGGACTGGCACCCGGAGACCACCCCGCACTTCGCCAAGGACGGCGGCACCTGGCCGGTCCACTGCGTGGCCGGGACCTGGGGCGCTGAGCTGCACCCCGACCTCGAGGTGGTCGAGGACGCGCCCATCGTGCGCAAGGGCGTGGACGGCGGAGACGGCTACTCCGGGTTCTCCGTGCGCGATCCGGTCAGCGGCGAGGAGTCGGCCACCGAGCTCGGGCGTCACCTCGAGGAGGCGGGGATCGAGCGCGTCGTGGTCACGGGCCTGGCGGGGGACGTGTGCGTGAAGGCGACGGCGCTCGATGCCCGCGAGCTCGGCTACGAGGTGGCGCTCCCCCTGGCCACCACCCGGATGGTGGAGCTGGAGCCGGGGGACGGTGCCGCGGCCCGCGAGGAGATGGCGGCGGCAGGCGTGCAGCTCACCCCGGGATGAGCGCGGCGCGAGCCCCCGGCGCGGACCCGGATGCCCACCGGGCGCCGGTCTCAACCTGCGCCGTGGCCGTGGACGTCGCCCTGCTCACGATCGAGGGCGGGCGGCTCCAGCTCCTGCTGGTCGAGCCGGAGCCGTCCTCACTGGCCGGAACCTGGGCGCTGCCCGGCCGACGGGTCCGTGATGACGAGGATCTGGACGCCACCGCCCACCGGGCGCTCGCGGAACTGGCCGGCGTCACCGCCCCCGACGCGCACCTGGAGCAGCTGCGCACCTACGGCGAGGTGCAGCGCGATCCACGCAGCCGGGTGGTCTCCGTCGCCTACCTCGCCCTGACCCCCACCCCCGACGGCCCGCCACCCGGTCCGCGGGCGCGGCTGTGGGACGTCATGGCGTTGGATGGCACCTCCGCCGCGGGGCCCGCACCACGGCTGGCCTACGATCACGCCCGCATCGTGCCCGACGCCCTGGAGCGCGCCCGCTCCAAGCTGGAGTACACCGCGCTGGCCACGGCCTTCGTGGACGAGCCCTTCACCCTGGCCGAGCTCCGCGGGGTGTACGAGTCGGTGTGGGGCGTGGCGCTCGACCCGGCCAACTTCCGCCGCAAGGTGCTGTCCGCGCACGGCTTCGTGGTCCCCACCACCGAGCACGCACCACCCGGACCCGACGGCGGTCGCCCGGCACGGCGCTACCGGCGTGGACCGGCCGCGCGACTGCACCCGGCGATGCTCAGGCCCTGAGCACCGGCAGGGGGCTCACCCCGCGCCGTCACCCGCCCCGGGCAGCGCACCGTGCTCGAGCAGGTGCCGGAAGGCCGCCTCGTCAGCGACCGGCACCCCGGCGGCCGCCGCCTTGTCGAGCTTGGAGCCCGGGTCAGCACCGGCCACCACCACCGAGGTCCGCCCCGACACGCTGCCGGTGACCTTGGCGCCGCGGGCCTCCAGCGCCTCCTTGGCCTCGTCCCGGGTGAAGCCCTCGAGCGTGCCGGTGACCACCACGGTCCAGCCCTTCAGCAGGTCCGCGTCCACCCCGGTTGCGGCACCCTCCACCTCGGCGTCGGTGGTGATGCCGAGCGCGATCAGCTCGTCGACCAGCTGGGCGTTGCGCGGGGTGGCGAACCAGGAGTGCACGGCACGGGCGATCACCGGCCCGATCCCGTCGACGGCTTCGAGCGCCTCGGGCTCCGCGTCGCGGATCGCCTGCAGGCTGGGGAAGGCGCGCACCAGGGTCTTGGCGTAGGTGGGGCCGAGGTGGCGGATGTTCAGCGCCACCAGCACCCGGTCCAGGGGGCGCTGACGCCCCTCCTCGATGCCGGCCAGCAGGTTGTCGACACGCTTGGTGCCCCACTTCTCGAGCGCCAGCAGCGCCTCGCGGCGCTCGTGGAGGCGGAACACGTCGGCGAGGTCGAGGACCAGCTCCTCTTGCAGCAGCAGGTCGACCGTCTGCTCCCCCAGCCCCTCGATGTCCAGCGCACCCCGGGAGGCGAGGTGGGCCAGGGACTCGCGCAGCCGGTTGGGGCAGTCGACGTTCTCGCAGAAGTGGTGCGCCTCGCCCTCGGGGCGTACCAGCGGCTCGCCGCAGAAGGGGCACTCGGCGGGCATCGACCACACCTCAGTGCCCTCGGGACGCTCACTCAGCACGGGACCGACCACCTCGGGGATGACGTCCCCGGCGCGACGCACCAGCACCCGGTCCCCCGCACGCACGTCCTTGGCGTGGACCTGGATCTCGTTGTGCAGAGTGGCGTAGGTGATGCGCGTGCCGGCCACCAGCACGGGCTCGAGCACGGCGTAGGGGGTGGCCTTGCCGGTGCGGCCGACGTTGACCTCGATGGCCTTGAGCGTGGTGGCCTGCTCCACCGGCGGCATCTTGTAGGCGATCGCCCAGCGGGGCGCTCGGGCCGTCGCGCCGAGCTCCGCCCGCTGGCCGAGGTCCTCGACCTTGACCACGACCCCGTCGATCTCGTAGCTGACATCGTGACGGGCGGCGGTCCACCGCTGGACGTAGGCCCACACCGCGTCGAGGTCGGTGTGCTGCTCGCTCTCCTCGGCCACCGGCAGCCCGGCGTCGGCCAGGGTGCGCATCGCCGCCGCGTAGGTGGTGAAGCTCGCGCCCTCCACCGCGCCGAGCCCGTGGCACCACACCGCCAAGGGCCGGGTACGGGTCACCTCGGGGTCCTTCTGCCGGAGCGCCCCCGAGGCGGCGTTACGGGGGTTCATGAAGGCGGCCTCACCCCGCTCGATGCGCGCGGCGTTCATCGCCTCGAAGGCCTCCAGCGGGTAGTACACCTCGCCACGGACCTCCAGCAGCGACGGCGGGCCGTCGAGGTCGAGCCGGTAGGGGACCGAGTCGATGGTCAGCACCTGGTTGGTGACGTCCTCGCCCGTGGTGCCGTCCCCGCGGGTCGCGGCCGTGGCCAGCACCCCATCGCGGTAGACCAGGTCGATGGCCACCCCGTCGATCTTCAGCTCGCAGCCGTAGGTCACCCGGGGTGCGTCGGCGGGGTCGGCAGCGGCGAACTCCTCCTCGTCGAGCTCCTCAGGCGGGGCGTCGCTGGCCAACCCACGTCGTACCCGCTCCGCCCAGGCGTCGAGCTCCTCCTTCGAGAAGGCGTTGTCGAGGCTCAGCATCGGCTCCGGGTGGGTGACCGGCGGGAAGGCGGTGTCGGGTGGTGCCCCCACCTGCCGGGTGGGCGAGGAAGGGGTCTGCA
>LKMJ01005297.1_pt1 | contig 12168 bp, 13 predicted proteins | sample 643391 | NCBI WGS metagenome assembly LKMJ01 (sample SAMN04112250, study PRJNA286221) | soda lake metagenome | biome: soda lake; feature: Kulunda Steppe; material: water; isolation source: sample PL-Br10 brine of Picturesque Lake | place: Russia: Kulunda steppe | collected 2010-07
CTTCACTGCCAACCCCAATGACATGCTTAAGCTGCCTGCACACATGAGGCCATTCATTGTATACTCTATCACACAGTCACGCAGACGCACACACACACACACGCACGCACACACACGCACACACATTCATACACACGCGCGCATGCACACACATGTTCACGCACATGCTCACACAAAGGCGGGTATACACAAGCATGCTGGCGCAGAATCAGGCAGACACATGCACGCGCACAAACGCCCACACACACATACACACACAACACACACACACACACTTGCAAGCGCACCATATGCGCGCGCACAATTAGGAATGCACACATGCACAGACGCGCCCACGCACGTATGCGCATGCACATGCTCATGCATACACATGTGCACACAAAGGCAGCACTCATAACTTATGAGTCATAAGCACATTCACTCTCGGACGCACGCACAGAATCAGGCGCACACATGCACACATGCGCACACACATACATGCGCACAAAGAGGTAGAAATCGTAAGCACATGCACGCTTGGGCACATGCACACACCAATCTGACCCCTAGCATGCATGATGACATGCAGCGGTAACAAGGGCCCCACGCAGTTGGCATGGATTGATCAAGCAGGGCTTGACAGCCACATGCCTGAGGACATGGGCACTTGCCAGGTTGGAGCCCTCGGTGGCCTGCTCATCAAGCTTGACAGCGGGGGGATCATCATGAGGATGTACCTGTTGGCTGACAGCATCAAGCACAGCAGTGTGGCCGGCGAGGCTGCCCTTGCATGTGGTGCTGTGCGCTGGGGCTCTTGAAACGGACAGTGTGCTTCTGATTAAGAAGGGTGCCTGTGCAGTAGTGGAAGATATTGCGCTTCATTTGGAGAGAAAGTTTGGACATGCTCCAAAAAGCGTTGCTGATGCCTTAGTGGACGTGTGGAAGTAGACTGGAAGTAGATTGATCTTGGTCATTTTGTTGTGGACCACAGGGAGAGGCTCTTGGATTATTGGACACCTTATTTCCCTCCCTGTGACGTCATTTGCAGCGTGGTATGCTTCAGATTCAGTGCCCACACCCTACGAATGGAGACTGTGACCTGGACCCACAATACCTCCTCTACTTGTGACTTGTGCAAAGCTAATGATGTACAAGATGAGCAACACATTCGTTTTCACTGCACCCATCCACACGTGGTCTCTCTCCGAAGGACTTAGGCATCCCTATTTCCTCCCGCAGACTTCAGCAATGTGTCTGCTTTTCTTGGCAAGGAAAACAATCAGCATTATTTCTTCCTTCATGCACTGATATTTTTTTTGTGAGCAAGCTAGCAGTCGCACTTCTTGACTGAAGGCCTTTTCTTGTAACCCTTTTATAGCATTCTAGGTCCAAAAGGCACTGCCAATGGTATGTCCTGTGACAAGTACGGACCTACATACTACGCGCTCGCTTTCCTGATTGCCAATGTCCAACTTTTGAAGATAGCGTTCTCTTTCTTGACTGGTGAGCTCAGTTACGACAGCTTCCATATCCTGCCTTTCCCTGCCAGATTTTCCCTTGACCCCTTTCCAACAAACGCTCGGATCTTAGCGCGGCTGTGCTGTTTATGACGAGCACTGTTGATGGGAAGTGTAGTGCTGTGTTTTCCCCAACCTGAAGGGCGTGTTACGAATTAACTATACTTGAAGGTGCCCTCAATCAGCAGGAAACACCTTACTTACAGCAAGACCTTACCTTACTTCCAGCTGGACTTCAAACATCAAAACTTTGAAAGGCTGATCTAGATCCTCCTACCATGTCCCATTCAATTGATGTGTTGCTCATAGGTGAAGTCTGGCAAGGAGGCGCATGCCCAGGGTGCATCATGCAGCTGTGCAAGGAGCTTTTGATGCAGCTGTCCGTGCAGTGTCTGAGGCTGTGCGATGCATGTTACAGCAAAGCATGTTCTGAGAAATGTTGCACTATGACACCCAAACCACTGCTCAAAGTATAATTAAAAGAAGGAAGAGGGCAACACTGTCAGGGCGCTGGCTAGCTTGGGCCCGCGCAGCAATGTCAAAAGAACGAGGCTCCAAGAGCACACAACATATTTTTTGTCTGGGTGCAAAGGCCAATAAAAGTGCATGAAAATAAACATACGTACAGTAGGCAAAAAACTGCACCAGTTATACTAGCATGAGGAGGAAGTGTGAAACCAGGGCACCTTGAGGCTGCTCTTTAGTAGAGCCACGCACAGGCGGGGCAAGGATTGAGAAACCAGGGTCCTCAATTCAGGTTGTCCTGGAAGAACTTGATGAGGATACCAATGGCCTTGGAAGCCTCTGCTGCAACTTCCGGCTTGCTGCGCGTGTGCGTGTGAGCGCATGTAGTGTGTGTGTGTGCGCGCGCATGCGTGCGTACGTGTGCAAGCGTGCGTGTGCGCGTATGCGCGTGTGCATGCAACATGGTGCTCCCACCATCACCTGTCTGCAAACGTGCAGAGGTGTACACAAATTCACTTGTGCATGAATGTGTTAGCCTTTGTGTCTGCATGAGTGCGTGATAAAGGTACGCACACTGCAATGTTTGCTTCCGTGCAAAACGCTGTCAAACATCTTCCCCCCAACTGCCAAACAAACACCCACCCAAGATAACCTGCAAAGCCAAGAGTGGATTTCCTGCAAGGCGTCTTTCCAGTGTTGTATCTTCATGCAGCAAGACCAACTCCGCTGGCAACAAATCCAGTCAGCCACTCTGTCCCCTCTGGCTACCAGTGCACGATCAATGGCTTGGCTTCCAGTAGCCAAAGTGCATCTTACAGGCTGGCTTCCAGCCACCTCAATAGCACCCCTCAGCCACCTCAATAACACCCCTCAGCCACCTCAATAACACCCCTCAGCCACCTCAGTGCTACCCCTCATCGACCCAAGCCCATGATCACTGACTCATAGCTTTTCACTGAAGCGCGGGCCCGCACCTCAGCACAGTGCACAGCACCGGCCTCACCTCCAGTCGCCACGAGCAGCAATGAATCCATGCTGCTGGCCATCAAATCGTTGATATACGCATGCATTTGCAAAGGGCTTAGTGTCCAGCACCTGCATTCAAAGAAGGAAGCACAGCTCAGTTGATCCTTGCTAAGGCATTTGAACCCTTCTGTGTGTGATATGCCACTGCATCTAGTTGCTATTTCAAACTCCACAATCCTATCTATGCTCGTGGGTGTGTGAAGGAGCTGATGCAGAAGGTGGTACCGAGAATGTGTTGCAGCAACGATCAAAGAGAATATGGATTAGCGCGTATGCACAGTCTTGTGTGACACGAAGTACCTAGTTGTACTACTTGAGATTAAGTGTCGTGTCCCTTGAGATTTAGTGCCAAGTTGTGTCCCTTGAGATAAAGTGTTGTGTCACTTGAGACAAGTTGTGTCACTTGAGAAAGTGTTGTGTCATTCAAGACAAAGTTGTGTCACTTGAGACAAGTTGTGTCATTCAAGACAAAGTTGTGTCACTTGAGAAAGTGTTGTGTCATTCAAGACAAAGTTGTGTCACTTGAGAAAGCGTTGTGTCATTCAAAAGACAAAGTTGCGTCACATGAGAAAGTGTTGTTGTGTCATTCAAGGCAAAGTTGTGTCACTTGAGAAAGCGTCGTGTCATTCAAGACAAAGTTGTGTCACTTGAGAAAGTGCTGTGTCATTCAAGACAAAGTTGTGTCACTTGAGAGCCCCTCCTGACATTACTTGATTGAGTCTGTTCAAAATATCTGATGCCATCTCCCTGCCCCCTCCAGAAATCATTTGGGTTGGGTTTGCTCAAACCGTTGGATGCCTAAGGTACAGTCTCGCTCTGAGTTTTCGTTTGATCGGCTGGCTGCTATCCACACCAAGCTAGCCACGACACTTGTCATGTAAAGGCATTCTCGCAAAGTAAGGACACCCAATTTAGCTGATGTTCATGTTGCTGGTGTTGGTACACACACAGACTTGCGGGTGATCCTGAATGCACGTCAGACATGTGCATGCTGCCACCTCATGGCTTCCTTTTACGGGCTCTTGCCTAGCCCTCGATGTCGCCAGTCAATGACGTCGCAAATGCCTTTTGAAAGGGGGAATTATTCATTCAAAACCGGAAGCAAATAAACCTAGAAATACCTATAAGAAGAATGATCCAACCCTACCTCCTTCAATGACTCCATTGGGTCTCCCTGAGCCGGCAAGATCGCCACAGGGCACTGAGCCCTTGAGGCCAGCGCCTGTGCAGCAAACAGTGTACAAGCACAACTCAATTAAAACGCAAAACAAGGTCCTTTACATATATTTTTAAACATGTATACATATACATTTTTCATTAAATATATACATGATTTTTTTATCACATTTTTTCCCCTTGGGCCAAGACAAGGTGTGCATGCTTTGTCTCTGCATGAATGCATCACGCGCGTTTTGAATTTGAACCAACAAGCCTTCGACCAAATTGCACAAAAACACATGCACAGACATGCACTTGTATACCTGCATGGTAGCACAAGTGCGCGTGTTTCTTATCACCAGAACCTTGTGTAAAAAGTGCATGCACATGCACGAATACGTTGTGAACTGCTCTTTATTGCGTCTTTATTATCATCAAGGCCATACTTGCCTGAAGCTGACTGTGTCACAGTTTTGATTCAGTAGGCTCTCACCTTGTCTTTCCCAAACAGAGCTGGGTGGCACACGCCGGCTGCAGACACAAGGCCCTCACCAGAGGCTGCATGGGACCACATATGTGTGGATGTGTGTTTGCCGCCATGTGTGTGCATATGCCTAGTTTGCATGTGCATGCAATGATAATGCGTGTTGGCATCGTGGGCATTGTGAACGTACATGTTTGCTTACAAGCCTCCCCAGGGGCTGCATGGCACCAAGCCATACAGCGCAAGCAACATGCTGCAGTTGTGCAAGCAGGCTCACACAAATGCATGGTCAAGGCAATACAAACTAGCAGGTGTTAACAGGAGCATTTGCCAGCAGATGCATGCACCCACATCAGCACCAAATCCAGGGCTTGCATTGCAAAAATATGAGAAATAGCTCCTTCAAATTCTATAATTGGATGAAGTGCTCAACCGCAACAGCAACCACAGAGATTGCCCTGTCAATGGCATGCTTAGATGAATGCACGGGACATGTGTCCTGCAGCTTTTTATGCTGCTGCAGTGGTAATGGCGGCAGTGATGGTGGCGGCGTTGTGTCCTCTCACCTTCTAAGGCAATCATCCCACCCCAGCAGAAGCCTACAGTGCCAACCTTAGGACAACCCTGGAGGTGAATGGAGCACAAGATGGAACAACAACATGGCTGTGTTAGTGGGTGAGCAGGGCCACACTCAAGAGCAGCACACCATCGAATTCATGAGGAGCATACCACCAAGTTTAGGAGGAGCACATCAATCGTCCAAGAGCATGCGTGATGAATGACAGCGCTCTGTTGCTAAGTGCAGCCTCTGTGCCAAACTGAGGATGATGAGCTGTCCTGCAACGCCCTGATGCCCACCCAAACATAACAACCCATTCAAACAAACCAGAGCAACCCCTTTACACGAAGTATATTTACCCTTTTATCAGAATGTCAAGGGCCTGGCTGCGCTACGTAATCCTTACCTACCCCAACCCACCTTGCCTGGCAGCGCTTCGCCCATGGCAAGCACCGCTGCCTGGCTGTAGCGCGCCCTGGGCTAACACGGTTGCCCTTGCAAACACAGCCGCTTACCTTTGCTTTCAGGCCCTCCACGGCTGCCTTGAAGTCTGGGCCCACAGTCTTGTCCCAGCTGCCGTTCTCTGTGACCCAGCCCTGGGAACACATGCAGAGTGCCAAGCATTGGCACAAAGCCCTCACAAAGCAAAGAGCTCTATTGGAGCATCTCATCATGTCTTTCATTTCTTTGCCTGGCTGGCACTCTTCACACAACCATGCCGCATCATGCATACTCCAACGCTGGGCCATCCAACATGCAACGTCGTGTCTTCTGCGCGCATGCCAGCAACGCTTTCCACTTTTTACCGCGCTCATCAAATGCATGCCAGGAGCACTTGGCGCGCTCGTTCCTGCAGGTTTGCACTGATACACGGCAGCTGTGTTCCTGGACAGGAATGATGCAACACAGAAGCATGCAGCTTGCTTGTAGCAGTGGACCTGAGAAGCCGTGCCACCAATGCAGCTGCATTGTTGCCTGCACGCAAAAGGCTTCCTTTCATCTATAGTGTTCATTTAGATGCCCCTTCCCGGACTGAGCCTTTCTTATACAGTGATTCTAAAACACAAGCCCACATACTCAGCTTAGTGCCACCTCGCACATTGGGAGTCCAGATTTCTGCAGGTGTTGGGGGTTTCAAGGGACCTAATGCAAGCACTACACTTTTATTCATTGAGACATCATGGCCTACTTTTCGGCTGGCAATGACCAGGTACTAAACAATCAGCCTAACGACCAGGCTGGCTGTTCACCACAAACTTGTAAACTTTGGTGCCTCAAGGGACCAAACGCAAGCGCAATGCAGTACCCACTGTGTGTGTGTTGTCAGTGCAAGCGCAACGCAGCACGTGTTTTGTCAAAAATATAGGACACATGCTGCACCAGAGCTTTGCAAGTGCATGCTTGGAAAGAATCCAGGCTGTGCTGCGCCGGAGCCAATATCCTTATTAGCACAAGCTGCGCTTTTGGCACATTATCTGGCATCGATATGAATCATGCACCAAGCTCTTCATGATTGCATCGCCATACTGCGCGCAGTTGTGCACCTACCATGAAGTTGTCTTCTGGCTTAGGTGGGAACTTGGACATGGGCCACTGCTTGCCCCTCCCTACAAACGCGCGATGCGCACGCACATGGACGCAGGCAATGAAATCAGGCTATGATCCGTATCCACCTCACGCCCATGCTCAACGCCAGACTCGTGCGGGAGGTGGCACACTGGTCAGCCAAGAATCATGCACAAGAGACCACCTATGCTCGGCGAGTATTACTTGCAGGGTGCTCCTGCAGATGCTTGGCAAGCTGCGCTCTTGCAAAGACGCGGGAGGTGGCACACTGGTCGGCCAAGAATCATGCACAAGAGACCACCTATGCTCCCAGAGTGCTGCTACGAATGCTGGGTATCATGCACAAGAGACCACCTGAGCTTGCAGAGTGCTGCTACGAATGCTTGGCGAGCTGCACTCTTGCACAAACGTGGCACGGCGGCGCACAGCATCATGTGGCGTGCATGGCCACATGAGGCTCACAGCATGGCATGGAAACGACCAGTCTGTAGCCAGGCTGTTGGCAGGCATGCGCATTTGCCTCAAATTTTAAGTTTTGGTTACAGGGCTGATGCTGTCAGCCAACTATGCATCAGCAGAGCTGAGATGGTAGCCATGGGTGACTGCTAGTATTGTGGGAAGCGGCATTTGTGTATAAACAGCATACATACTATACTTGTGAAGACGCGGACTTACTTTGCCCATTTTGTTCCAAATTGGGAGCTGAAGATGTAAAATGTCAGCACACATATGTACTAAGAATATTTATCATGGTGCATGGTACATACAAATGCGTACAGTATCTGGAAACTCCACATACGCTCTAGAAGACACTCCCCCTTTGACTGCATGAGCAAACAAGCCAGGGCGCTAGCCCTGCTGTCAGTCAAGACCAATGTCATACAAGATGCCATGTTTCTGCATGTAGGGCAAATAGCCCACCCTGATCCCTGACATGCATGTCAGGTGATCCCCCATCTGCTCTCACAGCAGGCAAGCAGCTCCCTTGCAAGCTTGATACTTGCTAGAGAATCTCCCCGGTAAGCTTGCTCAATCATTGCTCTGTCACAACCTCCTGTCACTGGCTCCCTGACCATGGTGTTAAATGATTACTAGACTAACAGCATTGATAAGCAAATTTCATATATATATATATGCTGTTCGGCTCAAAAGCAGACCTCTCCCTCCTTCCCTCTCCTTCTGTCACACACAGACACATAGACACACATGCACGTTTGTCAGCGCCGTCATGGTGTCTGTGTCCATGTCAAAAACAGACAACACTCGTCTTCCACAACGACACTGACGCCATGACAGCGCGTGCCAAATACCGTGACAGCGCGTGCCAAATGCCGTGACAGCGCGTGCCAAATACTGTGGGCTGGCACACATGCACACAAACGCGCACATGTCCTTTTTGATTCGAAGGTCCCCCCTGGACCTTCCAATCAGCACATGCACATGCTAGCCACCTGCAGGGCCACCCCAAAAACAAGAGCTTGAATGTAAGCACTTCCCGCGATGTCCATGCCTACTGCTGCACCAGCACCCTGCCCATTTCCTCCTGTACAACCCACCAGCGCTTGACTTTCCCAGAGAAGCTAGGCTGGGTGTGTCAGCCATTTGTCTTTTGTCTCGACTGCCTCCTTCTCACGTGACTTAAGCAAGCTCTTGTCTGAATTTTTAATTCATGATCTTGTTTGTTCAACGACTAGATTAGCACAAGCTGGCAGGCCTAATTGTCATGATTGTCAACTTCCTCTTTATGTCTTTCAGTATAGCAGCCAGTGTTCTGAGGGCATACCCAGTGGTAGATTTGGTTGCAAGATTCACAGATGCACATACCATCAAAATGTGGCTCACTTGTTCCAGATTTAAGGCGTTGAAGAAACCTCACAGCATGCATATGCATTCTCAGCAGCAGATTGAGCTATTGGGTGGGTGCCCTCAGACATGAAAGGAACAGTCTTTTTTGTCAGTCATTCATCGCAGCGCACAGGAGCATCATGCATTCCAGTGCTCACTCACATAGCTCTGGCAGGACAACGCAGAAGCCCGCGTCAGCAATGCGGTCAGCGACCTGGTACACTGCGCGCAATGGGGGTGCGCGGGCAGAGGATAAGATGCCTTGGGTGAGAATGTTGTGGCTTCCAATCTTGTAGGGCCAATGAGTACCAGCCGCTTACAGAGCACAAATGCCCACGCATTTGGCCTTGGCAATCATGTATGGGCTATGCTGCCAAGCTACATGTATGGGCTTTGCTTACATGTATGGGTTATGAGCTATGCTAGCATGTGTGGGCTATACCAAGCTCAAGTTTGGGCTATGCTGCCAAGCTATGCTGCCAAGCAACAGGGAACCTGGCGGCACCTGCCCATCAATTAAACGATCCAGACAAGACAACTGTGCACTTTTCAAACTGCAAGAAAGCACGTCAGCTTCTTCTGGGAATACAGCTCAAAGATTACAGGAGGCCTTTTGCAGCAAGATACTTAGGACAAGCACGGGTCACCTGAGCTTACGTGCACGAGGTGCAAGGACCTCCACACCTACTCACACCTGATGCCAAAGACAACTCAGATCTCTTCAGGGCACCTTGCATCCCCATTCCCAGCAACCTACATTGCTTGCACTCCGCGCCCTTGCCGGTGAATATGTCCACAGCGAGTACGATGCCATTTCGACCTGCTTCGCCCACGGTGTATGCATCCAACTCCCCAATGGAGCTGGACAGCTTCTCATAAGTTCCGCGTGGGGTGTACTGAGATTGCACAGGAGGGGGTGCGCCAGCTGCAGCAGACATAGAGACAGAGGTATGCACCTTATGGACAAGCCTTCTCAGGAGGAACCTCATGGTCAAGGAATAATGCACTGTGAAACGTGTCGCCAGCAATGAAGCAGTACACTTTTGGCACTCTTATCTCATTGATACAACACAGCACAGCACGCTCATGTCTATCATGTGCACCAAAGCTAGGCTTACATGGGGGACAGCTGTTGCCTGCAGGCAAATTGTTTTCTGCTTGAACACTCAGGAGACCACAACAGCAACCTCAACAGCCTACTTCACTTTCTCTGATCGCACTTGAAGCCAGGGACAAGTTTGATTGCAAAACTTTCACAGGGTGGATTGCCATGAAACTTTCCACCCACAGAGTGGCTCAGCAGAACAGAGTGAGTGCAAGTGTCTTGAGCAAGTGCAGTTAGCTACGAGATGGACAAGGTTGGACTATTGACATTCTGATGTACATCCTGGGTCCTGGGTGCATACCTGGGCAGCAGCTCATCTTGCCTCGATGGATGCAAGAGCAAAAGCCAGGCAGTCGTGCCTTTAGATAATTAAGTTTATAAAAATTAATTAATAATGTACTGTATATATATACTGTATATATATGTTAATGAAAATCGAGAAGTTCACATAGACTTCACACTGACTCGCACTTAATCAATTTACCATAATCAACGTGCCACAATCAACCCACACAGTAAACTATTCCCATGAAGCTCACAAAAAGCGTGAGCTCTGCACAAGCTTTGAGCCATGCACCCAAAGCCCTAACGCCTGTCATCAAACCCCTTCATCTGAGTTGGCAACCTCCTGCACCAGCAGTATGTCAGACACCCTCCTTATCCACATCCCGTGCGCCATCGATCATGATCAGTGGAGTGGTCACTCCAAAACGGAATGTGACACGAAGGAACTTTGCAGACGGGACGTCAGACAACCCTCAAAACGTAGAATCGCCAAAGGTAACAATTGTCTTCTTCTTGCACTGCATTTGGTGTTGATCATCAGAGCCCGTCAAGGCTTGCATTCTACTGAGCATGCTCTTCAGTGAGGCCACCCCGCCTCACGCAAGAGAGACACACCAAGACTGTGCTTGATTTGAATTTGGTGTGTGCAACTTTGTGCACGGAGCATCTTTGGGGCAATAACAGGCTGCTGTCATGCGCGATCAAGAACGCAAGGCGCCTCTTGCAGTGCTCACGCCACCACTGTGCCAGCAAAACCCAGACGACTCCAGCGAGGCCTTCTGTGCACCCATTCCGGACACCCTCTGCCAGCGTTGCGGGCCATGGTCTACCATTGCCACAGCCGTTGTAATGCCCCCTTGCCCCCACCCCCCAGATCATGCCGAGCCCCTCCCTGAGCCCATCACAGACTGTCCAGGTCCAGCTGGAAGCTGTGGCCAACAATGACGACCCATGGTGAGCCGGGCGGCCCTGCCCTAGCACAAAGCATGCAGCCCACCCTCTGGTGCTGCACCCAGGCGGTCCTGCCCTAGCACAAAGCATGCAGCCCACCCTCTGGTGCTGCACCCAGGCGGTCCTGCCCTAGCACAAAGCATGCAGCCCACCCCCTGCTGCTGCATGCTGGCCACCCTCTTGAGTTGCGCGCAGTGAGTCTGCTGACCTGGCACAGCGTGAGGGGTTATGCGTCAATCCAAGCCCCTCACGCTTGTCCATGGGGCTTGCCTTGGACGTACTGACTTGCGAGCAGTTCAGGGTGGCGAATGTAACGAATAAAGGAGGAGCAATGCCTCCTCGTGACATCTCAAGCATACCTTTTACCCTGCAGTGTTACAGGCCGTGGCAATCCTTTCCGTTGTACAGAACGTGTTGATGCAGACATGCTCTGAACGTGTGTGACATGGACACATCATGCTTTGCAAACACATTGAAGTATACGCATGCAGGCCCACATGCACGCACATACGTACGTACAGGCACGTGCGCATGCACACACACGCACACACACATGCCCGCACACACGCAGACACACACGCAGACACACACGCACCACGCATGAGCCCAGATACACGCACACCCGCACAAGCGCGCGCACACATACACACACGCACACCATTGATGCCTGCCATGGACACCTTGTGCTCTGCAGGTTCAACCATGGCATCCAGACAATGTAGTAAGTCCTGAGCCCCGGGGTGCAGCATTCTCTCAAGCTCTTATTTGTTGCCTGCCCGCTCGCCGTTGTCTCGCTGCCTCAAAGTACTCATACCACACTGCACTCCGCCCCTTATCTCAACCCTGTTGATCTGTTATCTTGCTCTGCAGTGAGTTTGCAGAAGACACAGGCAGCATGGAGCGTAGCCGCTACTTCGTCACCTTACAGAAAGACCTGTATCACGTGAGTCCCTGTGCTGCTGTTTCACCGTGCTGCTGTATTACGCGAGTCCCTGTGCTGCTGTATCACTGTGCTGCAGTATTGTGTGAGCCCCTGTGCTGCCGTATTACGCGAGTCCCTATGCTGCTGTATCACTGTGCTGCAGTATCGTGTGAGCCTCTGTGCTGCTGTACAACTGAGCTGCTGTATTACTGTGCTGCAGTATCGTGTGAGCCTCTGTGCTGCTGTACAACTGAGCTGCTGTATTACTGTGCTGCAGTATCGTGTGAGCCTCTGTGCTGCTGTACA
>LKMJ01005298.1_pt1 | contig 12167 bp, 12 predicted proteins | sample 643391 | NCBI WGS metagenome assembly LKMJ01 (sample SAMN04112250, study PRJNA286221) | soda lake metagenome | biome: soda lake; feature: Kulunda Steppe; material: water; isolation source: sample PL-Br10 brine of Picturesque Lake | place: Russia: Kulunda steppe | collected 2010-07
CTCGTGCTGCCATTCTTACTACTGTTCGTCCGCGAGCTCGTCAAGCGGATTCGCGCCGAAGATCGCCTCGCCGACGTCGACGATGTCGAGCGCGAGAAGGCGTTCATCGAGGCGGAGAAATCGAAGCAGTTGCTCGCCCAAACCGATGTCGCCGATACGGACGGCCCGGCGCTACCCGAGCGGATGGCGATGCCGCTGCGCCGCGCTGGCGGCGATAACGTCTGGTCGGCGCTGCAGAACACGACCGCCGCACTGACGACGCCGGCGCTGAAGCAGCTGAAGCTCGGCGCCTGCATCGACAGCGACCAGCTGTACCGCGTTCGTCGCGACGAGAGCGGCGATGTCGCGGTCGTTCCGCTCGACCGGAACTCCGAGGGTGTCGCGACCGACGGCGGGAGCCCCTTCGCCGACGACGATGACCCGACTGACGAGATCGAGACGTGGGCGATTCGCGATGCCCCCGCGGACGTCCTGGATACGCTGGCGCTCACGGACATCCCCGGCGACCCGCTTCGACGCGGGCATCTTGGAGCGTCATCGACCGACCTTCCCGCCGTCCCCGGTGCCGAGCACGCCAGCGTCGAAGAACTGCTCTGGACGCAACTCGACGAGCTCGGCGTTGACCCCGACCGCGACCTGAACGACGACCTGGAGGCATGGTCGCGATCGATTGCCGACCTCATGGGCTTCGTCGCCGCGTCGAGTTACGCCGACGACACCGGTGCCGAGCGCCCGGAGATGCGACTGCTGAACGCGCTCTACACGCTCGTCGAGACGGGCAGCGAACAGGGGCAGGTCGCCTACTTCCGCGAGTACCAGCTCGCGATGCTCGCCGCCGCCGAGCACCTCACGCCGTCGCAGCGAGCTCGCGAGTACGTCGACGACCTCCGCGCCGAAGGGCCACGCACACTCCGGTCGGCGACGACGCTCGACGATGGCAGAGAGCGCGACCGCCTCGGAGGATCCTGATGCGCTACACGTGCTCGGTGCCAGGATGTGACGTCGAGACGAGTTCGCGATGGGGGATGTGGTCGCATGCGAAGCGACATATCCGAGAGGCTGATTCCGTGCTCGGTCGCGAGACCGATGACTACCGAGAGGTGCGTCTCGTCCTCAGCGGCGAGGTCGATGCCGTCGGCGGCCCGCAGGTTTCGGTCCGGAGGTTCTCGCGATGATGGCGACGCGTGTCGAGCAGATCATCGAGTTCGTCGCGCCGTCGGCGCCGTTCGCACTCGTCAGCCTCACCGCGGTCGCGATGATAGCGGCGTTCGTGCTGCTCGCCCGGCGCCGGACGCGACGTGCCTACGGCGACGAGCGCTACCGACGACGCCAAGTCGTCCGCAGCGAACTGCGACGTTTTCGTCCCACGCGTCGAGTCACACTTCGGTCGACCGACGAACTCGACGCTATCGCGATATCGAGTCGGGATGCCGATCGAGAGCTCGCCAACGAGCCGGACGAGTACGACAAGAACGACCAAGAGCTCGGGGACGTCGATGAGTTAGACGCCGACCGTCGAAAGCCGGCGCTCGTCGGCGTTCTTCAGGGTGGTTTTCCGGGGTTCAACCCCTGGGATAGCATCGTCGAAACCGCCTTACAGATCTCGGTCTGGCAGGTGTTCGTCGTCGTGTCACTCATCGCAGTCGGGTTGCTCCTCACGAGGTATCCTGACCGTGCCATCGAGCTCGGACTTCGGACGTGGTGGTGGACACGCTCGCTCTCGACGACCGTCATTGCGATCGTCGGCTTCATTACACTCGTAATCGTCGCCGGCGCGCTGCACGAACCGGCCACTGGATCTCGGGCGTTCGCGCAGGCATCAGCTATCGGTACGGTGGTCGGGCTCATCGTCGGCGTCGCGACGGCAGCTATCGGGCGCCTGCTGAGGTCGGGCGTCCAGCTGCTCTGGGGACAGACAGCCCGGCGACGGCAACGCCCGCAACGTGGCGCGCCGCGAGTCATCATCGCAAGTGGAAAGATACCGCATCCCGACGGCGGCACGCTGTTCGTCACTCGCGTGAACGCGGTGACGCTCGCACATCCGGATCCGACGGTGCTCGAAGCCGATGTCCGTCGAGTGGCTCGATCGCTCCTAGACGAGGGGGAGATCGCGCCGACGGAATCAGAGCATTTCGCGCTCCGGGCTCGCGAAGGTGTTCTGGATCTCGACCGGATTCAGTCGGAGATGCACACGCTCGTCTGGCAGCGGTTCACCGAGCGCATCGTCGATGGGCATGAAAAAGGTGAGCTCTCGCTGGAACGTGACGATGTCCTCGACGATCTGCGTGATTCCTATCCGACCGAGTACGTCGACCTGGTTCGAAGAGAGCTTGTCGCGACGGGCGTAATCGAGCGTGTTGGCGAGCGCTATCGCTACGCTGCGTGGTAGAAACCAATCAGCTGGCCAGTTGTTGGAAAACGCCACCCGTCAAACGGATGACCACATAAATTCTATGAGTTATAAACAACCTATCCGGATTAATGACGCGCGCGTACTGCTGTGGGTAGGCAAACTGTTCCTTCTTGCACTCTGTTGAAATTCTATGTATGGATATACTTTGGCAGGCCCGTGTCGGTATCTGGTTTCCAAGTCTCTGTCTGTGTAGAGGATCCACGTACCGACTTGCCGGCTGAATTACTCAGTGCCTGTCAAGAATTGTGTGCGAGATACAGAGAATGGGCCTTGTTTAGACGCTCACGAGTGAAAGAGAGATGTCTTCACTAGTAAATTCTAGTCTCCCAACAAAAGCTGCTACTCGTCGAAATTACTAGGAAGTGAAGCGGGACGGATTGGGTGTGCAAACCAAGACTGCCCGCTTCACGAAACGAATCGTGTCGTTCGCTCGAAAAGCCTTCGTTGGTGGGCCAGCTCCGGCCTATCGCTCCGGTACAGAGGACTATGCCGACTGGGTAATTCTCGCGGTTCAGGGCGTGCATCTCGAACGTGATCGTACTCAGAGCTAAATGTGTCAATCGGTTGGTTGATACACCTTTTGGGCCGAGTGGGCCTCCATCAAGTCAGATTAGGTACCCTTGTCATCCAGCTCCGTCACGAAGAATGCCGGATGATCCCAGATATCGAGCAATTCCTCCCAAGCGTCGGGCTTTACCCCTACCCGACGGGTCGGGGAACTTCTCCTCACAAGTTGTTTAGAGGGGTACCTCTATTCCATTTGGTTTATCCTCAAGATTGGTATCTTCGTAACCAGATAACTCCACCAACAGTTCGACGATATCTGAAAATTCTGGCGCTGCGGAGTTGAGAATTCGAGGCTTTTTCCGCGCACCAGTATCGCAGAGCGCTGGATGGATCGTCGCAGCGTTGACACCGCTGTCGGTCAGTGTTAATTCCACGACGGCCGTTTCCGAGTGCATCCAATTCACACCCCAGTGGCCACCTTTGTCGAAAATAAAGTTGCCAAGGCTGTAGAAGATTGGCGTCGACTCGTACACCTCTACAGCTTGGAGCGTGTGTGAATGGGCACCAATAACTGCATCCACACCGGCATCAACGGCTGTATGTGCGATTGCCCGCTGATGGACCGCTATCTCGTGACCACCGGTCACCCCGAAGTGCGGTAAGAAGAGTACAACATCGTGTGCCTCCTTCGCGGCCACGATAGTCTCTTCGAGTTTCTGTAACCCGTACCGGCTAACGTGCGGTGATGGATACAGGGGGGACATCTGCAGTTGGTTCAGGCCAGGTTGGTTCTCGAGTGCCTGCGTATCACCCCAATCCCAGCGTGTTGCTTCGACTCCGATGACAGCAACGCTGATTCCATCGACTGTCCGAACGGCCGGCGCTTCGGCGGTCGCCTTGTTTTCACCGGCTCCCGCAACAGCGATGTCATGCTGTTCGAGGAGTTCAATACTGTCCATTAGCCCCTCCGGTCCAAAGTTCATGGACTGATTGTTCGCCAACGACAGGACATCGAAGCCGGCACTGTCGAGACCCTCAACCATCTCCGGGGTCGAGTTGATAATAGACAGCCACGGGTAGAACAGTCGCTGTTGTCCCGACTGGGAGAGCGGTCCCTCATGGTTGCCGACGACGAGATCCGCTTCATCGAACCACTCCTGGACGTGGCTGAAGGCTTCCGTCGGATATTTTCTGTCTAAAAATACGTCACCGACCGCGAGCACGTTGATTTCGTTGGAATTCATGAATCTGTAACCTCAGGTTGTAGCTCTATCTGTCTCCTCATGCAAGCACACCCGTTCGCCCGAGTCGCCTCGGGCCTTTCCCGTCGCCACGATGATAATTTCATTTTAATAGCTCTGTTTCGACTTTCAGTCGGTCTACTTTTCCGGCCCCTGCTCGGGGAATCTCGTCGACGAATACAACCCGACGCGGACGTTTGTAGCCCGCAAGAGAAGCTTCTTCTTTCAACATTTCGATAACGTCGGCTTCCGAAAGCGACTCATCCGATGCATTGACGACAGCCACAACGCGCTCCCCGAATCGATCGTCCGATTGACCGACAACAACGGCCTCTTCGATTCCCGGGAGATCGTACAGCGCGTCCTCAACCTCGTTCGGATAGACATTCTCGCCACCGGTGATTATCATGTGATCGACCCGGTCTTCGATGGACACGAAGCCATCCTCATCCATCCGGACGATATCACCGGTTCTGAGCCACGTCGTCCCATCGTCGTCGGTCACGAACGTCTCCTCGTTGGCATCCGGTCGATCGAGATACCCCGGGGTGACGACGTCGCCGGTGGCGATAAGTTCGCCGAGTTCTTCTCGGTTCCGTTGCTCTCGCCACGCCTCGGGGTTGACGACTCGGATCGATGCCGAGTTCTTGATTGCTGTGCCGGCCGTTCCTAGTCGCCTGTCGTCCGGCGCGTTGGAGATAATTGCTGGCATCGTTTCCGTCAGCCCGTACCCCTCGAGTACCTGCCCGTCCCACCGTTCCTCATACCGTCGAATGACCGACGGTGGGACGTTCTGGCCACCTGCACCGATGATCTCCAAGGTCTCGGTATCATATGACGAGGAACCCTCGTAGTTCGCGAGGTCGTATAGCATTGTCGAAATAAGGAACATGTACGTGACGCCGTAGGTTTCAATAGCGTCAAGCGTCTTCTCGACGTCCCAGCCGTCGAGTAACACCTGTGGTGCTCCGAGTTCCGTGAACAGCGTCAGGTGGAGGTTTAGTCCACCCACGTGGAATATCGGTATCGTGTTCAACGCGACGTCATGGCGTGAGAGTTCGACGCGATCGAGGTACCCGAGGGCGTGTGCACGAACGTTCTCGTGGGTGGCGATCACGGGTTTGGGTCGGCCCGTCGTCCCGCTGGTGTGCATGTAGAACGCGTGGTCTGCGTTCCGCTGCGGAACTGTCTCAAAATCCGTCGGCTGCTTCGAAAGCGCAGTTTCGAACTGCTCGATCTCGACTTTGACCTCGTTTAGATCCGGTAAATCGCCCTCTACAATTATCTGTTCGACGTCGTGTAAGTCGAGATTTCCGAGTCGATCGTTGTACCGCGATAGTGTGAGCAACCCTCGATGGCCGACGTGTTCGAGCAGATGCTCGATTTCAGACGGCGAAAAGCGGGTATTCAACGGCATCGCGATGACTCCCGCCTTCAGCGCCCCGTAAAATCCGATGACGAATTCCGGGACGTTGGGAGCGTACAGGGCGAGCGAGTCGCCAGGTTCGAATCCATTGTCAACCAGGTAGTTCGCGAACTGATTTGTTCGCTGATCGATATCTTCCCACGTGAATGTCTTGTCTTCGAAGAATATCGCCGGCTCACTCGGCGCATCCCGCGCGTTCAATTCGAGCTTTGATGCGAAATTCACGAACTAACCTCCTTGGTCTGACCCCATAAGTAGCTAACCTAGCGTAATAGAGGTACATGGGGTCTGCGGATGAAATGGGGGTGCTACAATTCGACGAATTGGAGGCAATTGTCCCCCTTTGCGTGTATTGCGGTCAAAGAACCTCCACAGTCACATCGTTGGCTTCCGTTGCTAGATCCAGAAGGTTTTCTCTCAGAATAATCTCTGACTTTGTGCTTTATTGCGGGAAAATGAACGACAAATCGTCAATCTCATCTCACTCAGTCGGGAGTAACTGATTTCTGTGTCGTTGCTCGAACTGCTCGAGCAATCTGTTTATCATCTTGTGCTCTCCGTGACGCAGATGCTCGAGAAATGTTGGTCCGCTAACGTCCATGTCGTCGGCGATTTCTCCCGCAGAGGCATCGCGTGGCCATTGATAGTACCCCTTTTCTGCAGCGAGGAATATCGCCTCCCGCTGCCGGGGTGATAGGGTGCTGTAGATTTTGTCTACGATATCTGCATACTCAACGGTCTGCGGGTCACTGAAGTCCTGGATCGATTTGATACGAACCTGGAACTTCTCTTTGAGCTGGTCAATCTGCTTCGATATCGCGTCTTCCTCGGCGACGAAGGTCCAGTACTTGCTGCCATTGGCGATATGGAATGGCTCAATCGCCATCATCTCGGATTTCGTCACTGCCGGAATGACACTATAATCACTATTATACTCTGCAAGTACTCTTGCACGGTTGTTTGTTTTTTTCAAGACTGTCAAATTGTAAACGTTCTCGTGTGCCCGGCCTTGTTCCAGCAGCGGATTCATCTCGCTCGAATCCTTAACAATGAACACGAGATCCGCTTTGATGCGATCGCCTGCGTTATACGTCGATTTTTCGATAATATGTAATCCTTTGAACTCGTTGTTTAGCTCGAGCCCCCAACAACCAGAGTGCCACAACTCAATCGTCACCTGCCGTAACAAATGAGATTGATTCGTCGAGTCTGATGAATGGACGGGCATAAAACTTACTATGTATAGTGGTTTATATACTTTTCCCAATATGGTAGGAATGCTGAGGCATCAAAGTGGGACACGTAGCCCTTCGTCGGTTTTTGTCAGTTCTGTCCCCGTACGCCTGGAGAGGAATAACAGTAGGTCAACGAGCTCGCGATAGTCCTCATCTCCCGGCGCGAGAATCTTCGGTCTGTTTCGGTATCCATAGTCGTTCACGGCTGGTTTGAAAATCGCTTCTGAGACGCCATCGGCACCGAGAGATAACTCGAGAACCCCGGATTCCGATGGCATCAGGTCGAGTGACCATGTATCCGGTCGGTCGAACGCGAAGTTGCCGGCGCTGTAAAAGATCGGCGCGGACTGATATACTTCGACAGCTTGCAAGGTGTGCGAGTGCGCACCGATAACCGCATCCGCGCCGCTCTCGATCGCGCGGTGGGCAATTTCAGTCTGTGCGACGGTATGTTGCCGTTCGCCAGCGATTCCGAAGTGGAACATCGTCAGCAGGACGTCGTGTGCTTCTGCAGCCGCCTCGATGCTCGCCTGCATCCGTTCGAGGTCGTAGTCACTCACGAACGGGGCGCCGAAATACGGCGAGATAGAAATCTGGTTGATACCGGCCCGGCCCTCACTTGCCTGCGTCGCCTTCCAGTCCCACCAAGTGGATTCGAACCCGAGGACACCGATGTCAAGGCCGTCTATCGTCCGGGAATAGGGTCGTTCAGCGTCGGTTCTATTGTAGCCTGCACCAACGACACCAATGCGATGTCCTGAGAGTAGTTCGAGTGTGTCGAGCAATCCGTCCGGTCCGTAATTCATCGACTGATTGTTCGCCAGTGACACTGCGTCGAACCCCGCTTCTGTAAGTCCCGCGACCATCTCCGGCGGCGAGTAGAGGAAGTTCGACCATGGGCGGAACTTGGCTTGTTCGCCATCATTAGACAACGAGGCTTCGTAGTTCCCGAGGAGCAAATCAGCTTTGGATAATTCGGATTCGACCAGCTCGAACGTCCGCTCCGGTTTCTTCCGATCCAGAAACACGTCACCGACTGCTAACACCTTCACGCGTTTTCGGTTTGTCATACGTAGACGTTTCTGGGTACAACGGTATATCCCGACCCTTGTATCAAAGGTCAGGTACTACGAGCACGACGGCTTACGTGGGCGCAATCAACCGAGATAATTTCATGTTGATACCACTGTAGGTTCGGAACTTGATGTGGTATCTTCGTACGCATAAGGTCTGAATGTTCATAAGAAATTAAATCTTATTGACCTTTTTAACCAGACCTAGTAAGATAGGGCTATAGTATATTCATCACAAACAATTCAAACACTCCATGGCAAGCGAAGAGCATCCTGGACAGCATCCAGAAGCCGGCAAACAAACACCAGAGCACCCGCAATCTCAAGACGTGGACGGGGAGTATCCCGTCACGGGATTCTTCCCTATCGACAAATGGTCGAAGTTACTTCTCGGGCTAATCGCAATCTTCTCGCTCGGGATATTCGTCCCGGTGTTTCTGAACCGGGAACTAACAGTCCTGGGAGCGCCATGGTTATTTTATGCGTTCCCAGTTAGCATCATCGTCCTCTCCACGATCTGGTTAATACTTACATACACGGTGGTGGAATAATGGTCGGAATATTCACCACCGAAGTAATCATTGTCGCCTTATACATGCTAATTGTTCTCGGTATCGGCGTCTATTTCTATGACCGACGGGAAAGCGACGACTTCTGGCGGGCGGGCGGTCAAATCTCGACCGTCGTTAACTCTATCGCACTCTTTGCAGCCCTCGCGAGCGGGGGTGCGTTTCTTGGTGCACTCGGGGTAGCATATTCCCTAGGTGCACCATTCATCTGGAGTCTTGCTGCCGGCGGCACGTTCGGCGTCCTGATCGGTTCGATCCTCGTCGGAAAACCTCTTAGAGAAGTCGGTGCGTATACGATAACCGACATTTTCAATGTGATTTATAATGACAGACGGATAAATACACTTGCGCCGATAATCGTCGTGATCGGGTTTACAATTTACGTGATTGCTCAGCTTGTGGCAGCCGGTATTGTCACGGACTTCCTGTTGCCAGTCGAGTACGAAACCGCCGTCGTCCTTGCTGGCATCGTCTTCCTTGCCTATGTTGCCCTCGGAGGGATGTGGGCGATTACAGTCACCGACTTCTTCCAGGGAGCCCTGATGGGTCTACTTGGTCTCCTCGTGGCTGCATTCAGCGTTGCGCATTTCGGTGGTTCAGTTTCTGCACCCCTAACAGAAACGCCCCGTATCGGAGAAATGGCCCCATTACCAACAACATCGTATCTTGGTTTCTTCCTTATTTGGCTCGCCGTCTCCCCGGTAATTCCACACGTCCTCATGCGGGTATTCAGCTCCGAAAGCGCAAATTCTGCACGGCGGTCGCTCGCATGGCTTGCCTTCCTATTCGGTACTTACACGGTCGTCTCGTTCTATATCGTGGCGGCAGCAGCCATTTCCATCAATCCAGACCTGGCGCAACCTGACTTCGCCCTGATTATCGTGATGGAGAATGTACTGCCAGTTGCAATAACTGGCGTTCTGGCAGCTGCCATCTTGGCGGCAGTCATGTCGACTACTGACGCGTTGCTCCTTTCGATATCCGCATCGGTGTCGAACGACATCTATAAACTCGTAATCAACCCCGATGCATCCGAGAAAAGAGTGGTTCGAATCGGAACTGCGGCCATCGTTATCGCGGGGTTGTTTTCCATTGGCATTGCTGCTCTTGATCCCCCGGATCTACTGGTGGCACTGTTCACCGACGCAATGGGTTTCATGGGGTCGGCTCTCGCATTTCCGCTGATTCTCGGTGTCTGGTGGCGGCGAACCACGACTAATGGAGCCTTAGCAGGAATTATTGTTGGTGCTGTCTCGTATGTCATCCTTTGGCCTTTCGTGCCAATGTTCAACGCAATCATAGTGTCGCTGCCGTTGTCGTTAATTGTGACCGTGGGAGTCTCCCTAGTGGATAGCCCTCCAACCCAGGAGGAATTACACCGTCGACACACCAAATTCAAGCATCAGTAGCACGAGTATGTTATCGAAATCAACGCTACTACGGCCGTTCGTACGGGGGAAGTGGCAAAACTTCGTCGGACTCTCGTACGCCGAGACCAAAGAGACCGTTAGTACGGTTCTCGACGATATCGGGTGGACGTACAAATCAACTGAACGGTCATCCTCGGCAGGGGATAGTCTCATCCTCGGGGGCGACGACACAACCTCGTACGCAATCGAGAACCCCGAGGTCACTATCGAATGTATCTCAGCGTCATTCGACCCAGTCCAGCGTATAGTCAGTGGTCTCGTCCTTCGTGAAGAGACAAAAAAGAAGTACGCAAACGCGGTTACAGTCGTCCGTATTTCGCCGATTACATCCGATACAGAGCCTGAGATACGAACGTTCGTTCAGACACTACTGACCTACATGGAGGAAGACCCCTGGGCGATCGTCCATCCACGGTTCTCCATCTCTCCTGTACTCAGTTACAAGACCCGCCTGTTTTGGGAGTATTGGCAGATGGACGATTACAGGGAGATGTAAAGTACGTTCCTGGATTGAAGATGCATTCATCCTGGCTTGATATTTATCAAGCCATGTCATGGCCCCACAACGTTCAGAGCCGGGTTATATTTTTAGGGCGACTCGCACAGTGTTCGCCCGACACACCACTAATTAGTTTCGAATTTCACGTCTCAGGTGACGATTCCACAGGGTCATTCCGATCAGTTTGCGAGTCAGAGGTTACGCCGGTGCACCCCAACGGAAGCGGTGATTCCACGAGAAATTTTGAGCATCCTTTGGCCGTCAATTTGGGCGCTGAAAGGATACGATCCAGAGGTGTATCGAAGTGCTACATACTGGCTGCAGCCATCAAAAATAACCCCTGCCCATACGAAGTTACGCCCAGCGGTGCAGTCTTATCAGGTGGCACCGCAACACGACGAACGTTACCGTCTCGATCGACTAGCCCTTTGCAGGTGTCCATAGCTTGATCTGCTGCATCGGCGTACGCGTCCTTCAGGATGCCAAGCTCAACTCCCACATTGAAAGCGTACGTGAATTGAAGCGTTCCGGACGCTTCCAGTACCGAGTCTGGAAAATCAAGTATATTGTGCCACATACCTGTCTGTTCCTCTTGCCGAGCTAATACACTTGAGCAAAGTTCACGGAATGTTGATGCGATGGAATCTCGATCCGAGTGGTCTTCCGGCAGATATCGAAGGGTATCGGCGAGACCGGCAGCAGCCCACCCATTGCCCCTCGCCCAAAAGGAACTGTCGATATAGGAGTCTGGTTTCTCTCGCCACGAATGTCGGAAGAGCCCTGACCGTGGATCACGGAGGTACTTTTCATGAATTTCTATTTGCCGGATGGCTTCGTCTATAGCATCGGGAGTATCGGTTATCTCACCATACCTGGCTAAAAAGGGACTGTTCATATAAATAGATCCTACCCACAGCTCACTGGAACCGGTGGTAAAGCTGATCCCACCTTCCTCAGTTCTCTTTGCGGATTCGTCGAGATATTCGTATTGGGCTGTAGCTGCGTCTTGGTACCGTTGCTCATCGGTCTGTTCAAGGAATTCGAGGACACCATGGCCGAGAATCACGGGTTCGGACTGCGCCCGACGTGGTTCGTCATCCGACAGGTATGATTGCGGATCGTCGTAATTGAGAACTCCATCAGCGGTCTGTGTGGCGATAGCACGGTCGACGTATTCCCGTGCATGGTCGCTGAATCGGTTTTGTTCAGTGCTAATCAATCCATTGACTGCACACCCTTTCTCCCATGTTTCGTTCTCCATTTCCCGATTGACGAGACGATTAGCGGCCTTCATAACCAAATCTTCGAGCGGTTCTACCATATTAACTATCTACGACTGACGAGTAATATATTCTGCCGGTCGTTGTCTCGAGAATTGTCACCCACCATCATATAATTAAAATGGATTTCCGGACGCTCAACTGATTTGCTGTTTTTCATGGAAATTATCTGAAAGTAGAATTTTAAAAGAATCCCTTTAGGTTAATTGTCGTGTACGTGAGTCATCGCCGAACACTCAGTCGGCTTCGAACCATCCTTGGCCTGCTTCGGACAGCATGAAGCCTCCGTACGCTCGTCGCCTCCCGTCCGCAGTCGATGTTTTGAGGCTATCGCCGTGCTTGATATCCCAGTCTACGCACTGCTGGAGCCGCTGGATGAAGCTCTGTTTCGACAGATCCGTTTCATAGCCGTTGGCGGCCGCGAACGAATTATAGGCGGTAAGGACATCGTCTTTCGCGACCCGAGTATTCCGATCGTTTTCTAGGCACTCCTC
>LKMJ01005299.1_pt1 | contig 12166 bp, 6 predicted proteins | sample 643391 | NCBI WGS metagenome assembly LKMJ01 (sample SAMN04112250, study PRJNA286221) | soda lake metagenome | biome: soda lake; feature: Kulunda Steppe; material: water; isolation source: sample PL-Br10 brine of Picturesque Lake | place: Russia: Kulunda steppe | collected 2010-07
AACGTCTCCGTTTTTATTTTAACGGAGACGAAAAAAAAATAAAAAAGAATAATTATAAATCGATATAAACTAAAAACCCTGTACCAGCAGGGATTAAATTGCCTAAAATAACATTTTCTTTTAAACCCACTATCCATCTCTCTTCCAAAAATCTAGTTGTATCAAAAAAATAAATAGAAAAAGAAAAAAATAGAAAAAAATAGAAAAAATTAAATGTTTTTATTCTATAATTTAGTAAACGCAAAAAATAAAATTTTATTACTTCTACAAAAAATCTTTATTGATTTAAGTATTTTTCACGCATAGGCGAGCTTATTAGTTAAAGAGGTAAGAAAACTGAAGCGGATGAGTAAAAAAAGAAAAAACGATTAAAAAGATTAAAAAAAAAGTTACAAGTTAAAAATAAAAAAAAAAAATATTATGCCAATTGCTGTACCAAAAATAAGAGAGTTTACACCAACAGATGGGAGAGTAATATTGAATTATATTGGAGTTGTTATTCATGGTCGTAAATTATATGAAATGGTAAAGGAAACAAATGATTTCCCTTACAAGCAAGCATTATATAACGACACAAATGAAGATCGTGAAATAGAACCAGAAATTATAGATTGGTTTAACAAATTTTCTGATTTTCTTTGTGGAGTTTTATTTTCATATTTTAGAAAAAACTTACAAAAACAATATCCAGATGAGTATGGTTTACGAAACATCTTATTAAATAAAAGTAGAATTATTGAAGTAATATCCCATCCAGATACAACAATAGAGGAACGTTATTCTTATATTTGTTTAATACTTATGTGTGTTGAAGTACCAAAAGAAAGAGAAGTATTATCAAATATATATTATAAATATGTTATAACTAAAAAAAAAGAAATTTTATTAGACAATTCTGTAAAAGATTTAGAAGAAACGTTCAGATTTAGACATGCTGTTTTAGTAAAAAGTTTTTTATACGGACAAGACCTTTTTAAGTTTAAAGAAGATACAAACTATGATTTTTTTAGAAATTTCGCTGACGTAACTATAAGAAATGAAAAAATAGCGCAAGAAGAATTAAAGTATCTTTTTTATAATATTTTCTTTTGGCTTGAATTTTTAAAGAACGTTCTAAGAAAAAAATTTGGATATAAGTATGGGGAGGGGATCCCGAAAATAAATCTAAATCTTACCGCAGTATCATCCGGAATTACAGAGGAAAAAAAAGATGAATCTTTAATAGAAGAATCCCTGTCTCCTAGAAAAAGTTTAAAACAGATGGAAAAACATCCAACTCAGGTTTCTTCAACACAAGTTGATCTTGATAAAGGTTCATATGTTGAAGAAAAAGACCCTTGGGTAGAAAACACAAAAATGGCCCAAGCTTCACCTAAGCGTGATCAACGCTGTCGTATGGCTTTTCGTTGGACGGAAAATCCCAATATTCCGCCAGAATTATTTCAAGACGAAAGTCGTTTACAAAAAATGCTTACAACATTGGACTGTAAAGAATATTATTATCAACTAGAACGTAATTCTATAACTGGGAAATTACATTGGCAAGGCTTTTTTAATTTAAAAAAGAAACAATCTGCTAAGAAATTAGCCATGGAATTAAATCCTGCTTTTTTTGATATTCAACTTCAAGTAGCTTTTTATCCTAAACAACTTATTAAATATTCTACAAAACCTGAAACACGTGTTAAAGGCCCTTATTACGTAAATAACCTTAAACGAAAATATTCTATCGAACCTTCAATTTTAGATAAGAGAATTGCTAGTGAGGGAATTGCTAGTGAGGGAATTGCTAATAAGGAAACCTTAGCTAAAACTAAAAATAATTATATGAAAGAGGACCTGGAACCTATTTATCAAAACCCTTATCCTTGGCAAACCTTTTTAAAACAAAGAATAAATCAAAATTTAAAAAACTCTCGTCAGTTACTTTGGATTTATGATCCTGTTGGAAATGTTGGGAAAAGTTTGTTTTGTAAATCCTTAGTAGCTGAAAATAAAAGTGACGTTTTTAGTTGGGGTTGTTCCCAAGATCTTTTATATGCTGCTTGTTTAAGTAATAAAGATACTTATGTTTTTGACTTTACTAGGCCCAAACCAGTTTCGATTGATTGGGATGACGTTTATTCCGCTATTGAATCCGTTAAAAATGGTTTCTTTTTTAATCCAAAATGCGATTCTTCTTCTATTTTACGTTCTTCACCGCACGTTATTTGTTTTTCTAATATTCTTCCTAATCTTCGTTCTTTAAATGCTGATCATTGGGAGGTTTACCGAATTGGTAACCAAACAAAAAACGCGATTTTTATGGATATTCCTCAATTTAAAGCTTTCTATAATGATATGTATGCTTTTGAGGAAACAAAAAAACGATCCTCTGACCCTTTTTTTCGTGATCAATCACTTTATCGACCAAGCTCAGGTTTATTAGATGCTTTTGGTTATTAAATATTCTACCTAATTTTTTAAAGTAAAAACTACCTAATTTTTTTAAGTAAAAACCCGGATCTCCGCGTTTTTCCAAAAAACGCGGAGATACCCTCCATCTTAATATCCAAGAAGTTAGCCTCCTTATTGTATAAATCTATTGTATAAATCTATTGTATAAATCTAATATATTGTTAAAGAACAACAAATAAATAGTGGCAAGTTTTTCTTTTATAGCTGTCGTAATAATTTTTTTTAAAGTTCTCAAAAACTATTTTACTACTAGACTTCTTATAACACGGAAGGTCCATAAAAGAAACACGGAGATATTTGATTTAGTGCAAAATATTAAATTTATTAAATCTCAAAACTAAAACCTATTTAAAGTCTAACTTCGTTAATACGGGCACACTCCGTGCTTCCAATAAAAAGACGTTTAATACGTTACTATGTTAATGATTCATTATTTAATTTATTTCAAATTTAAAGATGTTCGAAAATATGGGGGTCCCCTTTTATGTTTATGTTATGATACTCCGTGTTTATAAACACGGAGGGACCAGTTTATGGTTTTGTTTATGGTGTGGGAGATCCTCCCCCTCGTTAGAACTTTACGTGAAAGATGCCTCACATACGGCTCACGCGAGCGGACAGCGGCAAAAACTAAAGGTTACGTATAATTTAGATATAAAAGGGGATGCCCAAGACTGAAAAATTCAACCTTAAGGAGTCTCTCTCCTATGCGGCCTAAAAGGCCTGCGAGAGTAAAAATGTACTATAAAACCTCTAACGGCGTCGTCGAACCTAGGGGCGTTAAGGTTCAGAACCGGTTTCGGTAAAAACTGCCTCAGATGGCTTGTTTTAGGCATTGCATTGGGAGTAGCCCCGTTCGAAGAATACGATTTATCTTAAAGACGAGAGACAACTCCATGAAAATAATTATAGAAATGAAAATAATTATAGAAATGAAAATAATTATAGAAATGAAAATAATTATAGAAATGAAAATAATTATAGAAATTGTCCTTCTTAGGTTTTTAGATGAACCTAGCATTTGCCCCAGCGCCCAGAATACAGAAAAGCGTATATTGACGACCCAGCCGGGGTTCTTAAAGGTCCACTTGGAAACGTAACCCATGCTAGGATTGCGACGAAGCGAAAAATATATACTCGTACGCCAACGCGTCGTACGCCAACGCGTCCCTTTCTTGGGATGACGGCGCTACTTTATCCCATTTGGAGGACAAAGAGGTAGTTATCACACTGCTTGAAAGCCGCATAACAGTTACAAGCCTCTTGCGCAGTGCCCATCCGCGAATAACTCGGTTAGCCTTAGTAACAAGCTGATGAGGGGATCGGCCAATATGCTCTAGAAATGGATGCTTAAAGGTGTCTTTAAACTTTTCAAGTGATTTCTTAGAGGTGACAGCGATAGCCAAACTTGCCTCCGAACGAAGGTAGGCAAACTAACCCGAGCTATAAAACGTGTGTGTTAGACGGACATTGAACCCATATTTTCGAGACAGTCTGAAGGTGAAACTTAAGAAAACAAACCCAGCGGTAACCGGAGTCACTCGGGTTTTGGCAAGTTTTAACTCAATACCCCGTTTGGTAAGTGTAGGCTGGAGATCCTTAGACAAAAAATCCGCCTCGAAGACCCAGCGCTTAGAACCAGTATTAATGATGCCAAGAAGTCGACCAACTTCATCCTTTACTTGTCTGCCCGGTATGGAACCATAACTAGATGCCTAAAATCTTGTTTCCCATTCCGGTTCAAGAGCTGATTTAATTACGAACTCTCCGTGTTTCTTTACTTTAAAAGAAACACGGAGGGCTGACAACCCTGTCAGTAATTGTAGGAATAGCGATGAGGCTTTGGGTGCCATTTCCCTTAGGAATAGAAATACTACGAACCGGGCGGGGACCCCTGTTAAGAACCCCCATAGATTTAATTTCTTGAAAGAGTCGGATTCGCTGAGCCGGGACTACAGCTACTAAGTTATCCACACCTGGTGTCCTCGAAAGGGTTACCCGTCGGATCGCGATAAGAAGGGTGGAATCGGATTAAATAAGAAATTTTATAGGATTAAATAAGAAATTTTATAGGATTAAATAAGAAATTTTGAAGAGAACGTCACCGCTTTAAGAGTTCGCGTGCGGGAACACTTGAAATTACGGAAACGTAAGGCCTGCACTTCTTTGTTGACAGTGGCCCAGTTGATCTCGTGCCAACTAGAGGTCGTACTATTTTTAACAAGTTCAGGAGAACTCGAGATATCCTCCAGTCCATTAAATCCTTGACGTATCACGTCAAGCGCGCTAGCCTGACCATCCTTTACAATTCTGAGAAAAATACAGGTTATAACAGAGAACAGGTTATAACAGGGAAATTACTCTTCAAACTTAAGCCCCTCCATCCGAGAGAAACACAAAGCAAAGGTTTCACTAAATTCCATCATTTTTTTTTGTGCTATTTTATAACACCGTTCTTATAAAAATTAGAACTCACACAAATGTGCAATAAACTGACGTCTCTTACTACCTAGATTGCTGCTAAGCAGGCTACTAAGAGCTCAAAGGTGGTTATACGTTCCCACTGAACAAACACTAAATGAACTGAACAAACACTAAATGAACTGAACAAACACTAAATGAACTGAACAAACACTAAATGAACTGAACAAACACTAAATGAAAGAAGATTGGTAACGGACCGGGTTCACTCCGTGTTTTAAAACACGGAGTTCGCGTTTTACCAAAAAACGCGGAGAGCCCTAATGTCAAAGTACCTTGCGAGCGTATTCACTAAGAACATGAAACTAAGGGGCTATCCTTTCGGGCTTCCCCTCGTTCTCACGAACCGTACGTGACAGTCTCCCGTCATACGGATCTTTCCCTTTGGTATTTGTTTTGCAACCCTCTGTTCTGAGTTTTGTAAGGGTTAAGGACTACTTGCCCTTTTTCCCTCCTTTCTTAGGTTTACCAGAAGTGTTTCTGTTTCTACCTTTACTTTGGTTAGAAGCACCCTTGTTTGCAGAGGCCTTGTTAGGTTTTGAGCGAATTTCTAAGTCCTCTGCCAGTAGGTGCCCTAAACGATCCGAACGACATAACTTGTCTAAATCTGGTAAGTGTTGTGCATAGCTGGCACAACCTACTCTTTCAGTTGCAGACAGTGGTCTTTCTTTGCGGCTCCCCCCCTCTTCACGAAGTTGTAAAACCCGTCTAATAACTTCGTCTGGACTTCGTCTGGACTTCGTCTGGACTTCGTCTGGACTTCGTCTGGACTTCGTCTGAAGATAATTTTTTATTTATACTTTTTTTCACGGAGATCCCGCGCAAAAAGTTTTTTACGTTAAAAACGTAAAATTTTTAACAAATTCTCTTTTTTGTATATTATTGTGAACCAGGCTATTCCGTAAACATGGAGTTCGTTTTCTTAAAGGTTTGCTATGCCAAAGAGTATTTAGAAATGATATAATAAAAATAATGCTAAAAAATTTTTATCTGTGTTTAAGCATTTATTTTTATTTACAAAAAAAATTTATCTGTTTAGATTACAATGGTTAAAAAAGTTTTTTATTTGGAAATATCTATATTAGTAGTCTTCGCCGAGAATAAAGTAAACGCGATGCTAGGTGTTTTGTTTTTTTAATTATTATTCTTTGTGTTTATATTTAAAATATACGGGAAGCTCGTATTGGAAATGGAATTAGAAGGGACTTTACTTTATAGAATAGATTTTTCCGTAAGTAAAAGAAAAAATTATTAACTATAGGATTAACAAAAAACTCCGTGTTTCTTTAACTTTAAATAGACACGGATAGAATTTTTTTAAAAAAATTATTACGTCCATTTTTGGTACTAAAAACGGTACTTTAGTTAAAAAGTTAAAAACTAAAAATAATAAAATTCTTTCTTTAAGCGATAGTGTTTTATATAAATATCAACAAACACCAACAGTTACAAAACGTCGGAGTGAAAAAATAAACATTAATGAAAATCAAGAAATTACTTATTCAAAGAAATATAATAAATATAGTGAAGGAGGGTCTAAATAATGGCGGTACAAAAAATTCAAAAAACCCAAACAACGACTTTAGGAATTCAAACCGGTAAATTTAGTTATATTGTTAATGGTTCATATGATAAAGAAGCTTTTGTCAATTTAAAAATTCCTAAGGAATTTTTAGAATTGAGAAAAATCGAAGTTTTAAATTTCTTTAAAACTTCGACTTTTGTCGAGAAAATAAAATATATTGATTTTGATAATGTATTGAAGCAAAAAACTGAAATTGAATATTTTTTTCCGTTTTATTTTTAAAATGAAACCTCTTCAGGTTTTACAATTCTGTTTTATGTTTCCGATAACTCAAATTTCACAACTCGTCCAAAATCTTTTATATCTTCCTTCGATTTTGTTGATTCCATAGGAGTACATTTAAATGGTGAATTTAATATTTTTAAACTGTCTCGTAAGGACTTTCTTGACAGTTTCATACACGAAAATGATAACAACTCGATATACTCAAACCTAAAGTATATAAATAAAACCGATTAGATTCCTAAAAAATATTTACTCTTGTATTCTTTCTCCGTGTTTCTTTAAAGAAACACGGATATAATTTTTTTTTTCCAAAAAAAAAATTATTACGCCCTAAAGTTTTTCAAAGTTATTGTTTTAAACACGGAGGGAACCTGGTCCGTACAGTATTTAAATTTTTAAAAAAAAGAAAAATTTATACGTGCTTGTATCCGTGGAGGGTCGTGCAAGACACAAATATACAACAGAAAATGTATTTTATAAGTTTTCCTTAATACTGAGATTAAAAATATACTGATATCTTAATAGAAAATTTTGATACCAGACTTTGTATTTCTTTAAGAACAGTATTTCTTTTACGGATTACAGACTTCACGAAGTCGTTCGTACGAGAACGAGAGACCTACGAAGTCCACTTCCCGTTTTTTTCTAGGTTTTCTCGTAAACCGAAAATAATAGTTTTTTTTACGAAACAAAAAATTATATCCGTTTTTCTGGAGTATAGGTTACCGAGTAGAAGTTCACCTCTACGAGGGAAACAGCCTAATTGAATGGACCAGCCTAATTGAATGGACCAGCCTAATTGAAAAAAAAAACACGAATTGTACTTGGTAATTAATTTATTATAATTGAAGATTTTTTAGATAGAAAATAAAATTAATAAAATTAAATGTCTCTAAAACAATAAAAAATTTTAAGGAAAAAGTTTAATTTAAGGAAAGAATATAATTTAAGGAAAGAATATAATTTAAGGAAAGAATATAATTTAAGGAAAGAATATAATTAAAACTTGACATTTCTTTTTTAATATATTAAACTATATGTGGTTGTTATAATTTTATTGATCATTTTTATGGAGGAATTTTTATGAACCCTATCGTTGCTGCTGCTTCTGTTGTTGCTGCTGGTTTAGCTGTTGGTTTAGCTGCTATTGGTCCAGGTATGGGTCAAGGTACAGCTGCAGGTTATGCTGTTGAAGGTATTGCACGTCAACCGGAAGCTGAAGGTAAAATCCGTGGTGCTTTATTATTAAGTTTCGCATTCATGGAGTCACTTACAATTTATGGTTTAGTAGTAGCTTTAGCTCTATTATTCGCTAACCCTTTTGCAGGTTAATTAACTAAATTACTAAAAAATTTAATAGTACCTATTAAATAATAGGATAATATAAATTATATAGAGGATATTTACAATATTTTTACACAAATATTGTAAATGTTCTCTGTATAATTACAATATTATAATATAGAACTATAAAAAAATAAAAGTAACTTATAAACAAAAAAGGGTATATTTTTTTGTTTGCTTTTTTTGACACATTTTATTTTATATGTCTTATTTATAGGAAAGACATGTACATATATAATTGTATGATTTAGAAAATCATAGTAATTAAAGACTTTAACATTATATGTATATATAATAATTTAAGTTATAAAAAACACATTAAAAAAAAACTTGTAAAATTAAAAAATCCGAAAGGTCCGCCCCAGGCGGAAAAGCATTTACAGTTAAAAAAGTCTTGTTATACTTTATAAAAAGTATATTAGCAGTTTTTTATAGGTTACTAGTAAAAAACTAATAATCTTTTTATAAAGTTTTTAAATTGAAAATGTGAAAAGGATATCACTTTAAACTACTAAACCAAACCTTATTTAGTATTTTAATAATACTAAATATAAAAAGAAATTAGATAGTGTTATTAAACAGAATTTATTGAATTTAAACATAAAAAATTATCTTAAAGTAAAAAATAATAAAAAAACTAAGACGCGTCAAGTAAATTGACTATACGAGTAAATTGAAAAATAGCGTAGTTTTGTTGTTTTATTAGTTGTTTAAAATTGTTAAACAACTCTTAAAAAACTTTTCACATTAAAAAAGAAAAACATAATAAATTTATGCTTCCTTTAGGTCATGGTGGTTTTGGAATCAATACTAATATTTTTGAAACAAATTTAATCAATTTAGCGGCTGTTATTGGAATTGTTGTTTCATTTGTTGGAAATAACTTAAATGCTTTATTAGAAGATCGTAGAAAAACAATCATTTCTAATTTAGAAGAAGCTAATCAAAGAGCACTTGAAGCACAAGAGAAATTACAAAATGCAAAAGCTCAATTAGAATTATCTAAAAAAAAAGCTCAAGAAATTCGCGAAGAAGGTGTTGCTCGTGCAAGTAATGAAATTCAAACAGTAGTAAGTCAACATGAAGTTAGATTAGCTAGCTTGGAAGATTTTAAAAACGAAACAGTACAATTTTACCAACAAAAAGCTTTTAAAGAAGCTTATGTTTATGTAGTATCTCGTATTATGAGTCGTGTACGCGAGCGTTTAAATAGTGGTTTAGACTCTACATATCATGTTATTGTTAACAATTTCTATGTTTCAAAATTTACAGATTTCAAACCAAAAACTATCTCTTAAAAATTTTTAAAACAAGACTTCGTATATAAGTAAAATACGAAGAACTAAAAAAGTCTTTCGTTTTTAAAAGAGATTTTTACTTATACAATTCTCATTTTGAGTGCGAAGTCTGTAGACTTCGCACTTCATAAAATATGATAAAAAACAATTTAAGCCTTAATAAAAAAATATATCTTAAATGAATTAATTTTACTAAATTTAATTGACAAAATTAAATTATATCTATATAATTTAAAAGTATTAATAATTATACACCTTTTTATAAAAAAGTAAGAAATAGATTAGTTTTTATAGCACTAAATTTTAATGGGGTGTCGCCAAGCGGTAAGGCTGCGGTTTTTGGATCCGCCATTCGGAGGTTCGAATCCTCCCACCCCAGAAAATAAAAAAAGTTATGTTTTAAAAAAAGGACTCTGCTTGTTTTTCTTTGGGAAAAAGGAAGGTCATAAAGAAAAAAGACTATTGAAAAAAAAGAAAAGGAACCTTTAAAAAACCTTTACTTTTTAAGGTTAACATGATAACCTTGTGAATAGATTAATAAAAAATTTTGGGGGTCGGTGCCCGAGTGGTTAAAGGGGACGGATTGTAAATCCGTTGGCTTATGCCTACGCTGGTTCGAATCCTGCTCGACCCAAAAAACGAGAAAAAAGAATAGATAAAAGATATTTAAAAACACTTTAAATATTAAAAATTTTATATAATAATATATATAATATTTTGAAAATAAAAAAATTTTCGCCCTTTGGGTCCGTCAGAGACGGGTATGAATCTTTATGAAACATAGACGATAGTGGAATATAAGTGAAAATTAAAAAATTTTGAGAACCTCGTATTGAAAAAAAAAAAAATAGAGACTATTTAGTTACTAACTAACTATTAATTAAATCGCTTTATTTTAAAAATATTTATGTTTAAAAAATACGAGTAATAATTTTTGCTTATAAATTAATATTGAAGTATGCTATTAAAATTATAAATTATTCGAAAACTAAAAAAAAAATAACTATTAGTATAGTATTTTTTACGTAAAAACTAACTGTTATCAAAGTAAAACGAGTAATATATAAATGTTATGAAAATTGATTAATATAAATAGCATACTCTATTCTCTTTAGAATATTTATAAAATTATCAAAAGATTTTTATTTTGATAATTTTGAAAAATTTAGAACAAAAGAAAAACTTATTATGGCTAGACAAACAAGAAAGCTTACGTCAACAAAAACAAAAAAACGTGTTTATAGAGGTATTGTACACATCCAAGCTGGATATCATAATACTATTGTAACCATCACTAATATTAGAGGAGAAGTTTTATGTTGGAGTTCATCAGGAGCTTGTGGATTTAGAGGAAAACGTAAATCTACAGGTTTTGCTGCTAAAAAAGCAGCTGAAACTGCAGCTAAACGATCACGCGATTTTTTAATGCGTGAAGCTAAAGTATTAGTAAATGGGCCTGGACAGGGTCGTGAAAGTGCTATTCGTGAAATTTTTAAAGCAGACATTAAAGTAAATGTAATTCGTGAAAAAACTGGTATTCCACACAATGGATGTAGACCTCCAAAACGCCGTAGCGTTTAATTTAAAATAAGATAAACAAATATTTTTCTCCGTGTTTCTTTAAAGAAACACGGATATAATTTTTTTTCGTAAAAAAAATTATTACGCCGTTTAATATTTGTTTATCTTTGAATAACAAAAGTAAAAGTTTTAGTTATAAAAGAAGGGGTTAAAAAATACTTGTAAAATTAAATAACCGGAACCTCCGCGTTTCTTTTTTGAGACGCGGAATATACGGTTATTTAATAATTTGATATTCTCCGTGTTTGTTATAACAAACACGGAGTCCAGGATAAAAAATTTTAATTATATTAAAGGAATACAATTATTAATTGTTTTTATTGAGTTATTTTATTTGTACAATTTTTTTATAGATTTTGTAGCTTAGTTTTTAGTTTTGTTTAAGTAACAAAAATATATAAGCCTTTAATTTATAAATAAATAAGTTCTCCGTGTTATTTACCAAGATAGGTACGATACTAGAAAAAAGTAAACAAAAAATAAGTAGAAATAAAAAGAAAAAATTTTATTTGATATTCTATAATAGTTATAAAACAGAAAAAAATATAGAAGTACTCACCTGAAATTTGTGTAAAACATTCTATTATACAAAACTTGTAGTTTACATGAATAAAAAAACGAAGGTAAGAACTTTAAACCAAATTTAAAAAAGTTATCTGTGCTTATGTAAAAAAAGACAGACAAATATGTTTTACGAAAAAAAGGTTTCCGTCCGCTTCAAATTTATTGTAAGATAGAAACAGAAGATCTTTTAAAGGAATTGCGAATGCGTAGCATTCGCATTATTTAGACATCTCCATTAGCATTTGAAGCCGTAAATCTATCATAAAGGTAGATTGAAAAACACTCCCATATGAAAAAGTTCTGGGGAGAGAAAAAGATTTGAGGTTTATTCACGTTTCTTTTAAGAAACGGGGAGATCCCAGGAGATAAAAAATATAAAAAGATACAGATAAATTTATATTTTTTTGTTAATTTTTTTGGAAAAAAAATCAAAGTGTTATTTGCAGAGAAAAAAGGGGTCTTACGAGACCGTAGGAGTAAGATATGGCAACAAAGCTATTTCCGAAATTTAGCCAAGGGTTAGCACAAGATCCAAGTACTCGTCGTATTTGGTATGGACTTGCTACAGCACATGATTTTGAAAGTCATGATGGAATGACAGAAGAAAATCTTTACCAAAAGATTTTCGCTT
>LKMJ01005300.1_pt1 | contig 12164 bp, 16 predicted proteins | sample 643391 | NCBI WGS metagenome assembly LKMJ01 (sample SAMN04112250, study PRJNA286221) | soda lake metagenome | biome: soda lake; feature: Kulunda Steppe; material: water; isolation source: sample PL-Br10 brine of Picturesque Lake | place: Russia: Kulunda steppe | collected 2010-07
GCAAGCCCGAGTGGAACATCGACATCCAGCGGGTCCACGACTGGCTCGCAGAGCAGGCTGTCGAGATCGAACACCGCGAGATGCACAACCGGAAACGCTACTGGGTCGGCTCCAGTGGCGACCACGACACTGAAGACGTCTCGCCGATCGACACCGAAGAGCCGGAGCTGGGGATGGTCGAAATCGTCGACCCCGTCGAGAACCCCACCTTCTGTGCGAACTGCCATCGCGTCCGCGTCACCCACGAGGGCTATCTGAAAGGGTGTCTGAACCGCAACGATGACCTCCGATCGATGGGTGAGATGACCAAACCCGAGATCCGGGAGGCGTTCCGCGAGGTCGTCGCAAACCGGGTGCCCTACTACGGCGAGTATATGATTCGCAACGGCGATGGGGAGTGGGAACTCAACGACGAGTATCTCGACATCGAGACGGTAGCAGACTGATTTTTGACTCGGGATCGATCGCCGGGCTTTCGTTGCGCTTAAGTAGTCGACGCGGGTAGGTCCGGGTGCAATACGTGTAGGGGAGCAGTCCCCGAGTCCGCGAGGGCGACAATAAAGACAGACACGGTGTTGTGGTAGCCAAGCGGCCCAAGGCGCATGGTTGCTAACCATGTGGCGTCAAGCCTCCGGGGTTCGAATCCCCGCCACAACGTCGATCTACTGGCGATCGATCGTCAGTACACGATAGGCTGGCGCGCTTGCGCCAGTCGTATGCAACGCGCAGAGACCAGACACACATCCATCACATATGAGCGAGGACACACCTCAAGAACAACAGGACGACGAAGATCTGCGGTACTTCGTCCGGATCGGTCAGACCGACCTTGACGGGACGAAGTCCGTAGAGCGCTCGCTCTCGGAGATGAACGGGATCGGTCGTCGGACCGCCCGAATCATCGCCGACGAAGCGGGTGTCGATCGAACAGCAACGTTCGGTCGACTCGATGATGACGTCATCGACGACGTCGTCGCCGTCGTAGAGAACTACGCCGACGAAGTTCCAGACTGGCTTAACAACCGCCAGTCGGACTTTTACACCGGCGAAACAACTCACGAGATCGGTAACGATCTCCAGTTGACCCGACAGCACGACATCAACCGGATGAAGATGATCGACTCCTACAAGGGCGCACGCCACAAGCGCGGACAAAAAGTCCGCGGTCAGCGCACCAAGTCCACCGGCCGAACGGAGGGCACGATCGGGGTCAACGTCGAAGAGATCCGTGAAGAACAGGCCGAAGACGCCGAGGGTGACGAATAATGCCGCTCGGAACCGACACCAAACAGTACGAGACGCCGAACCACCCGTATCAGGGTGAGCGCATCGCCTCCGAGCACTCGTTGGTCGATCGCTACGGGCTCGCAAACAAAGAAGAGCTCTGGCGCGCCCAGTCCGAGCTTCGGTCCTACCGCCGCGAGGCCCGCGACCTGCTCGGCCAGCCCCAGGACGACGACGCCGTCATCCGTCGCTCCGAGGAGTTCCTCGGCCGACTCAAACGCGTTGGCGTTCTAGACGAGGGAGACGAACTCGGTGACGTTCTCGGTCTCGAAATCGAAGACGTCCTCGAACGGCGCCTCCAGACGGTCGTCTACCGGAAAGGACTGGCAAACACGCCAAATCAGGCACGCCAGTTCATCACCCACGGCCACGTGGTCGTCGGCGAGCGACGCCACCGTATCCCCTCGTACGTCGTTGACGTTGACGAGGAAGACCTCGTTGCCTTCGACGAGAACAGCCCGCTTGCAGACGACCTCCACCCGGAACGCGCGGAGGGCCAGTAACATGAGCCAAGATGAAAAGTGGGGCGTTGCCCACGTGCACGCATCGTTTAACAACACCATCATGACCGTGACCGACCTCACGGGCGCGGAGACGATCGCCAAATCCAGCGGTGGGACGGCGGTCAAACAGAACCGCGACGAGGCGTCGCCGTATGCGGCCATGCAGATGGCCGAATCGATCGCCGAAGAGGTCAAAGCTGCGGGCATCACCGGACTGCACGTTCGCGTCCGTGGCCCTGGCGGCAACCTGCAGAAATCTCCCGGACCAGGTGCACAGGCGACGATTCGCGCGCTTGCCCGATCGGGGATCGAGATCGGTCGCATCGAAGACGTGACGCCGATTCCACACGACGGATCGCGCGCACCGAAAGGCAAGGGCGGCTACTAACCTATGACCGCAGAGTACGACGTCGAGTTCGTCGAACGCGACGGCCGGGAAGCACGGTTTCTCGTCCGTGGCGTGACGCCAGCGTTCGCAAACGGGCTGCGGCGAGCGATGCTCGCCGACGTCGAGACGTTTGCCATCGACACCGTCCGGTTCATCGAGAACTCGTCGGTCATGTTCGACGAGCAACTCGCCTTGCGGCTTGGGCTCGTCCCGCTTTCGACACCGCCGGTCGGCGAGTTTACCGAGGACGATGTCGTCACGCTCTCGATCGACGTCGAAGGGCCGAACACCGCCTACTCGGGCGATCTCGTCTCCAGTGACGACCTCGTCGAACCCGCAGACGAGAACATCCCGATTATCGATCTGAAAGACGGGCAGCGACTCGAAGCCGAGGCCGACGCCGTGCTCGATCATGGCAAGGGCCACGCCAAACATCAGGGTGCCGTCGCTGCCGGCTACCGACACCTCCAGCAAGTCGAGGTCGTCGGCGATCTGCCGGAGTTCGAAGACGACGAGCCACAGATCGTTCGTGGCGTCGTCGAAATAGACGGCGAGCTCGTTCCGGCAGCCGAGTTCGGCCACGACCTCTCGAACCGGTATCCGGGCAAAGAGGTACAGGTCGAAGACGTGCCGAACGCGTTCGTCTTCCACGTCGAAACCGACGGCTCGTTCCCGATCGAAGAGCTCGTCACCCGAGCCGCAGACTCGATCGAACAGCGCGCCCGCGCTCTCGAAGACGCAGTACAGCTCTAATCATGACCGCTCGCCCCACCCTCACGACTGACGCAACCGCTGCCAGCGCCGCAGACGAGACTGCCAGCACGTCGGATCACCGAATCGAAAGGGGTTTGAAGGGGCGACGGATACAGAGAAGTGCGAGCAGGGATAGCCAAGTCAGGCCAACGGCGCAGCGTTCAGGGCGCTGTCTCGTAGGAGTTCGCAGGTTCAAATCCTGCTCCCTGCATTTTTCGGCTCGAACGGACAGAAGAGCCGCAAAAATGGAACATGCAGGTTTGAGCCACGGGAGTCGCAGCGACCGAGCACTCGCGCGGCCGACCGTCTCCCGACGGTTCAAATCCTGCTCCCTGCATCCACTTCTTCAGAACCAGTCCGCCGGTGACACGACTGTGTGTCACCGCGCGATCGAACTATCGCAGTATTTGGAGGAAACATATGAGTAGCAAGACTAATCCGAGGCTCACCGATCTTATCGCCGAGCTGAAGTCGACGTCCCGAAGCACGGACGCCGACGTTTGGCGAGACGTTGCGGATCGACTCGAAAAGCCCCGGCGAACCCACGCAGAGGTTAACCTGGGCCGCATCGAGCGGTACGCACGCGAAGAAGAGACAGTCGTCGTCCCCGGCAAGGTGCTGGGCTCCGGCGCACTGCAGAAAAACGTCACCGTCGCGGCCGTCGACTTTTCGTCATCGGCCGAGACGAAGATCGATCAGGTCGGTGACCCAGTACCGCTCGAGCAAGCGCTCGAAGAGAATCCCGATGGAACCAACGTCCGGGTGATCCGATGAGTATCGCAGAGTTCGACGCCGATATCGTCGTCGATGCCCGTGACTGTATTCTCGGCCGTGTCGCAAGCGAGGTCGCCCAGCTGGCGCTCGATGGCGAGCGTGTCGCGATCGTCAACGCCGAAGATGCCGTCATCACCGGTGACAAAGAGGACATCTTCGACACCTACCGGACGCGAATCCAGCTTGGCTCCGATCGCGGGCCGAACTACCCGCGTCGACCGGACACCATCTTCAAGCGATCGGTTCGCGGGATGGTGCCGTACAAGAAGCCACGCGGCCGCGAGGCGTTTTCGAACGTCCGTGTCTACGTCGGCAACCCCTACGAGGACGACGACGACCACACCGCTGAAATCCTCGACGACACGTCGCTGGATCGACTCTCGAACATCCGCTTTGTCCACCTGGGCGAAGTCTCCGAACAACTCGGTGCTACGGTAACATGGTAACAAACACGAGTGGCAAGAAGAAAACGGCCGTCGCTCGCGCCACCGTCGACGACGGTGAGGGTCGCGTGCGAATCAACTCGAAGCCGATCGAACTGGTCGAGCCGGAGATGTCTCGACTCAAGATGCTCGAACCGTTCCGCATCGTCGGCGACGACCTGCGCGATGAGATGGACATCACCGTCCGCGTCGACGGTGGCGGCATTAGCGGACAGGCCGACGCCGTCCGCACCGCCATCGCCCGCGGCATCGTCCAGCACACGAACGACGCTGAACTCCGCGATGCGTTCATGGAGTTCGACCGATCGCTGCTGGTCAACGACGTGCGCCAGTCCGAACCAAAGAAGTGGGGCGGTCCCGGTGCACGGGCTCGTTACCAGAAATCCTACCGCTAAGGTGATCGAACAATGATGGTACCGGTTCGGTGTTTCACCTGTGGCACTGTCGTCGGCGAACACTGGGAGGAGTTCGACGAACGAGCAAACGAAGGCGATGAGGACCCGAAAGCGGTCCTTGACGAGCTTGGTGTCGATCGCTACTGCTGTCGGCGCATGCTCGTCAGTCACACTGACCTCGTCGACGTCGTCGCTCCCTACCAGTAAGCCATGCAACAGCAACACCACAACCGATACGAAAAAGCACGCATTCTCGGCGCGAGAGCGCTGCAAGTGTCCTACGGCGCGCCGGTGTTGGTCGAGACGGAGCAGACGGAGCCGATCTTGATCGCCGCCGAAGAGTACGATGCCGGCGCGTTGCCGTTTACCGTCAAACGAGGTTACGATCGAAAATGACACTCATTACCGACATCCGACTCCGACGCATCCTCGATTCCCGAGGGAACCCAACCGTTGAGGCCGACGTCCTCACCGAGAGTGGTGGCTTCGGCCGCGCAGCTGCACCGAGTGGCGCAAGTACTGGCGAGTTCGAAGCCGTCGAACGCCCGCCGTCCGAAGCGATCGCCGCGGCTCGCGAACACGCTGTCCCGCGACTGGTCGGCGAAGTGTACGCTGGCAACCAGCGCGATGTCGATGCGGCACTGCATGCCGCAGACGGCACCGATGACTTTTCGGAGATCGGCGCAAACAGCGCGGTCGCAATCTCGATGGCCGCCGCGAAAGCCGGCGCAGACGTCCTCGGCGCACCGCTGTTCCAGCACCTCGGTGGCACCTTCCGCGGCGACAACTTCCCCGTTCCGTTCGGGAACGTCGTCGGTGGTGGCGAACACGCTGCCGACGCAACCGACATCCAAGAGTTCCTCGCGGCTCCGGTCGGCGCACCGAGTGTCGAAGACGCCGTCTTCGCAAACGCTGCCGTCCACGCCGCCGTCTCGGATCTGCTCTCCGAACGCGGCGTTCCAAGCGGAAAAGGCGACGAAGGCGCGTGGGCACCCTCGATCGACGACAGCGACGCCTTCGAGATCGTCGCCGAAGCAGTCGAGACGGTTTCCGACGACGTCGGCTTCGAGATCGGCTTCGGACTCGACGTCGCTGCTGCCGAGATGTACGACGACGACTCGGAGACCTACGAGTACGAGTCCGAAGGCGTCAGTCGCGATACCGACGAACAGATCGACTACATCGTCGACCTCGTCGAGGAGTACGATCTCGTCTACGTCGAGGACCCACTCGACGAGAACGACTACGAGGCCTTTGCTGAACTCACCGATCGCGTCGGCGACCAGACGCTGATCTGTGGTGACGACCTGTTCGTCACGAACACCAGCCGCCTCACCGAGGGGATCGCCCAAGGCGCAGCAAACAGCATCCTGATCAAGCCAAACCAGATCGGGACGCTGACCGACGCCTTCGATGCGATCGAACTCGCGACGCTGAACGGCTACGACTCGGTTATCTCCCATCGATCGGGCGAAACTGAGGATACGACGATCGCCCACCTCGCTGTCGCGACTGACGCACCGTTTATCAAGACAGGTGCGGTCGGTGGCGAACGAACCGCAAAGCTCAACGAACTTATCAGAATCGCAGACGACGCGACATGACAGACAACGACTCAGCCCAAGAGGGGCTCGACGCTGCCGAAGACGAGATCGAAGAGGAGCCAGCCGAAGGGGCTGGCCCCGCCGCAGATCCCGCCGCCGACGTCGAGCCAGCAGCCGAACAGTCCGCCGACACAGCCGACGAGGATGTGGCGGCCGAAGAAGCCGACGTCGACGAGGGGCCAACTCTCGACGACGACGTAATGAGTGACGAGGAAGCGGATCTGCTGATCCCCGTCGAAGATTACCTCGGCGCTGGTGCCCACATCGGCACCCAGCAGAAAACCAAGGATATGGAGCGGTTTATCCACCGTGTCCGGACCGACGGGCTCTACGTCCTCGACATCTCGAAGACCGACAGCCGCATCCGAACGGCTGCGGACTTCCTTGCGAACTACAGCCCCGAGCAGATCCTCGTCACCTCCAGCCGCCAGTACGGTCGGTTCCCAGCAGAGAAGTTCGCCGAAGCCGTCGGCGCACGCGCCCGCACCGGCCGCTTTATCCCCGGCACGCTGACCAACCCGAAATACGCTGGCTACATCGAACCCGATGTCCTCGTCGTCACCGACCCGATCGGCGACGCCCAGGCCGTCAAAGAAGCCATCACGGTCGGCATCCCGGTGATCGCAATGTGTGACTCGAACAACCAGACCAGCAACGTCGACCTCGTCGTCCCGACGAACAACAAGGGTCGCAAGGCCCTCTCGGTCGTCTACTGGCTGCTCGCAAACGAAGTCCTCGATCGACGCGGCGCAGAGCCGGCGTACTCGCTCGATGACTTCGAGAGTATGGTTTAGGATCGCTTTCGTTTTCGACGCCGGTATACAACTGTTAAGCCGTTGGTAGCTGCGTTATCGGTTTCGGTGTGTGAGCACGCGCGAACTCCGCAGCCCCACGTCAATGCTCGCCTGCCAGACGTCGGCCGATCGGCGGATCACGCGAGCAAGGGGCGTATCGGGTGGCACACGATCGGGGTCGTCGCTGTCGTCGGTCGATCGTGGGCGTTCGGCGATCGTCGCGCCACAGTCCGGACAGCTGTAGACGGTTGCGTCGTCGGTGATGTGGCGCGTCCAGTCACCGTCGATCGGGTTGGCGTGATCACAGTCGAAACAGTAGAGTGTCGATTTCTGTCCGATCGACTCGCTATCACGGTCGGGGTGGCGTGTCGCAAGTTGGGTCATTGTCGGCGGTACGTTGTCGAGGCATAAAGCCCCTGTCCAGCATGATTATTCATCAATCATGGTTTTGAATCATATATCTTGAAAATCGAATAAAGAGGTAGCTACTCGGTTTGATACTGATTAGCGTCATCAATTACCGCTGATCGCCGACCCCGTTACTGGCGATCAGCGGTAACTACGGACACTAATCAGTATGAATGAGGTCGACACCGGTCGAGCCGAGCCAGTCGAGTACCGTTGTGACGTCGTCGGGGGAGTCGACTCGGATCGACGCCGCAGACGACTCGTCATCACCGACGTGGATACCGATTCCCGTCGGTTCGAGCGCCCGAAACGCAGACTCGTCGGTGACATCGTCACCGATGTAGATCGCACACGTCGTCTCCGGAAGATCCGCCGCGATCAGTTCGACGGCGTTTCCTTTCTCCCACGGGACCGCTGGGCCGATTTCGACGATCTGCTTCCCCGAGGAGACGGTGAGGTCGCCGCCGCCGAACCGATCGACGGCCTCGTGAGTCTGCTGGCGAACCAGCGGCCATGCTGGTTCGGGCACCGATCGGAAATGAACCGTCCCGGTCAGCCGTTTGTTCTCGATGTGACACCCGGGGATCGTGCCGACGGTTTCGTCGAGCAGCGCACAGACCGCAGCCAGCCGGGTAGTCCGTTTTTTTGCGACAGGGTGGACGGCAACCGATCCCTCACGTTCGAGTTCGAGTCCGTGGTTGCCGGCGTAGATCGATGGCCCGTCGATCCGATCGCGGACATCCGTGAGCGCGCGGCCGCTGACGACGGCCGTCGTCACGTGTGGTGTCGATGCGAGCGTCCGGACAGCTGCCGCGTTCGCCGGCGTGGGCATGGCATCGTCCGGGTCGTCGACAATCGGGGCGAGCGTCCCATCGAAATCCAGACAGACGAGCAACTGGGTGGCCTCGGAGAGTGCACGTCGGAGTCGGTCCCGCGAGTCGTCGAACGGCTGTGGTGATGGGTGAGTAGACATCCGTCAGGCTGGTCGCGTTCGCTCTGGGGGCTCGCTGTCGTCCGAATCGGTTCCATCACCTGCCTGGTGGGTATGAAGCTGGGCGATCAGATCGAACTGCGTCTGCATCCACCAGTCCAGATCGCCGTCGAAGACACGGGTTCGCAGCGTGGTCATCCGACGCCGTCGCTCGTCAGGCGACATGGTCAGCGCACGTTCGAGCTGGGCCGTGAATTCGATCGTCTCCGTTGGATCGACCGACAGGGTCTCACTGCCGAGCAGTTCGTGGGCGCCGGTCCGATCGCTCAACACCAGACAGCTGTCGGCGTCGATGCTCGATGCAATGAACTCCTGTGCGACGAGGTTCATCCCGTCTAACAGCGGGCTTACGATCATCACGTCTGCATGCCGGTAGAGTGCAGCGAGCGTCTCAGGCTCGATGAACTCCTCTGTGTAGACGATCGGCTTCCAGTCACCACGGCCGAACCGGCGGTTGATCCGCTCGACCTCGCTTCTGACCAGCTCGCCGTACTGCTCGTAGGCGTCGATCTCGGTCCGTGAGGGTGTCGCCGTCTGGATGAACGTAAACTCACCCTCCCACGACGGATTCCGCTCGAAAAAACACTCGATCGCTGCGAGTCGCTCGGGAATGCCTTTCGTGTAGTCGAGTCGGTCGACGCCAAGCCCGATCGTCGACCGTGGCGGCACGTCGAACGATTCGAGCAGTTCGGTACGGGTAGTGGCAGCGTCGCGTGCGTCATCGGCGTGAGACTGGGCGTCGATCCCGAGCGGCGTGGCGACGATCCTGGTCTGGGTACCCTCGAACTGGACAGTGCGGTGATGCCAGTCGACGACAGCCCCGCTGCAGTAGCGATCGACCGACTCCAGAAAGTAGTCGGCGTACCGATCGATGTGGAACCCGAGCAGATCGTTGCCGAGCAGTCCACGCAGAATCCGCTCACCTGCCGGACAGTACCGAAACGTCTCAGCTGTTGGCCACGGAATGTGCCAGAACTGAGCGATCGTCACCGACGAGGGAACCCGTCGGTCGATCAGTCGCGGGGCGAGCGCAAGGTGGTAATCCTGTAGCCAGATCACCGACTCCGGCGTCGCGTGCTCGACTGCCCGATCGGCGAACTGCTCGTTGATCGTCCGATACCACTCGAAGTCGTTCGATCGGTTCTCTACGACGTCCAGAAACTCGTGACACAGCGGCCAGAGCACTCGATTGCTGAACCCCCGATAGTAGGAATCGACCGCCTCCTCGGACAGCGGAATTCGGCGAAGGGTGTATTCTGGCTCATCAGGCGGGACCTCGACGCAGTCACGGTCGTCCGTGACCGCGAAATCGGCCTCGCCGTCACCCCATGCGATCCACGTCCCGTTGGTCTGCTGGACGACAGGATCAAGCCCCGCCGTCAGGCCGCCCGTCGGTTCGTCGACCGTGATCGATCGCTCCGTTGCCGAGGTGCCAGCGGACTGGCGTTCTCCGTCTGACTCGTAGGTGTGCCGGTAGGGTTGCCGGTTCGAGACCATGATTAGGTCACCGGGACAGCTCGGGCCTGTCTCGGTGGTGGTGCCGCTTCCATCCGTCCGCAGTCTAGACACGGCATCCGACGACAACTGCCTCTCGAAGACTCGCATTCGTTATGTGGACAGCCTCGGGATACCTCGGTTCACGGCCTGCACCCGCGTGGCAGTCTAATACTTACAGTCATAGTATTATCACTACTGCCGGCACTCGTGTTCGCATGCCGATCGTTGACAGGGGCGGTCAGTTTTGGGAACTCCTATATCCTTTTAGCTACCCAATACGGAATCGTATACTATGATGACGTGTGGATGCCCGCAGGACGGAGGTGTCGGCGGTGACTGACGTCGCCGACGCCGAGGACGAATCGGACGCGGACGCCGAGACCGACGGCGGTGTTCGTGCCCACACCGTCCGGCTCGAACTCGTCGACGAACCCGGCGAGTTGCTTCGCGCGCTCAACCCAATCTCGGAAAACGGTGGGAATCTGTTGAGTATCCACCACGAGCGTGGCAACATCACACCCCGCGGGCACATCCCTGTCGAAGTCGATGTAGAGTGTCCGCCCGATCGGTTCGACGACATCGTCGACGGCCTACGTGAGGCCGGTGTCAACGTGATTCAGGCCGGAGCCGAACGCTACGGCGAGGAGATCAGCGTCGTTCTGGTCGGCCACCTCGTCGGAACCGATCTCTCGGAGACACTCTCACAGATCGAAGACGAAGCACGTGCTGTCGTCCAGGACCTCTCGCTTGCTGCCCCCGAGGGGACCGATGGGATCGCGAGCGCTCGTGTTCGTCTCGCGATCGACTCCGGCCGATCGACCGCCGCACTCGATGCAATCCGATCGATCGGATCGGCCAAGGAGCTGACTGTCGTCGAGCCACTGCTCGGAGGTGACGCCTGATGAAACTCGCCATCCTCGGTGCGGGTGATGTCGGCCGTTCAGTTGCCGATCTTGCCGGAGAGTACGGCCACGAGGTCGTCGCGCTCGCCGATTCGAGCAGTAGTGTGGTCGATCCTGACGGAATCGACATTGAAGCAGCACTTTCACGAAAGATCGACGGCAACGCCGTCGGAACTGCCGACCCCGAGGACGTCTTCGAGACCGAGTACGACGTGTTGGTCGAGGCGACGCCGACGACGCTTGGCGACGCCGAACCCGGCTTTACACACACGAAACGAGCACTCGAGGCCGATCGCCACGTCGTTCTCGCGAACAAGGGGCCGGTCGCCGAACGCTATGAGGAACTGCGCGAGCTCGAAGCGTCGAGTGCGGGCTCGGTCCGCTTCGAGGCGACCGTCGGTGGCGCGATCCCCGTCCTCTCGACGATCGAAGACTCGACGCCACAGGCCGTAACCGCGGTGCGGGGCGTGTTGAACGGGACGGCAAACTTCATCCTGACGCGGATGGCCGCCGAGGGGCTCGACTACGAACACGTGCTGGCAGAGGCACAGGACCTCGGCGTGGCCGAAGCTGATCCAACCTTTGATGTCGACGGCACTGACGCAGCGCTGAAGTTCGTCATCCTCGCAAACGTCCTCGCAGATGGTGGCTTTTCGCTCGACGACGCCGACGTATCCGGGATCCAGACGATTCCCGGAAGCGCGCTCGATCTCGCCGCCGAAGACGGCCAGACGATCCGACTCATCGGTGAAGCGACACGTGATGGTATTCGCGTGGGCCCGCGTCTCGTCCCCGAAAACGGCGCACTCGCCGTAACCGGCACTCGAAACATCGTCCAGATCGAGACGAAACACGCCGGCAGTCTCCACAACAGCGGCCGCGGCGCTGGCGGCCCCGAGACTGCGACTGCCGTGCTCGCTGATGTTGGCCGACTACAATAGCACGCGACGATCTCAGCTCCGATCAAGCGAAACAAACTGATTCGTTGGCTGATTGGTCGAACACACCGGGAGCAATTTTATATTTGAGGCATTATTCTGGCTTTGTAGGACAAACATATACAAAACATCTGTCTGTGTATACGTCCTTGGAGTATACCTAATAGCGTAGCGGGAATCGTTAAGTCGCGAGTATTCATACGAAGTACTGAATGGCCAGCGACAACGACAATCAAAGCCGACAGAACGACTCGGCGAACCGTCGACAACAGACGGACCAGAGCCAACACTCTCAAGAACAACCGCAACAGCAGCCACCACAGCAACCGCAGGGCCAGCAGCCACCGCAGCAGCCACAGGGTCAACAGCCACAAGGCCAGCAGCCACCGCAGCAGCCTCAGGGTCAACAGCCACCTCGGCAACCCCAGGGCCAGCAGCCACCACAGCAGCCTCAGGGCCAACAGCCACCACAGCAGCCACAGGGCCAACA
>LKMJ01005302.1_pt1 | contig 12163 bp, 13 predicted proteins | sample 643391 | NCBI WGS metagenome assembly LKMJ01 (sample SAMN04112250, study PRJNA286221) | soda lake metagenome | biome: soda lake; feature: Kulunda Steppe; material: water; isolation source: sample PL-Br10 brine of Picturesque Lake | place: Russia: Kulunda steppe | collected 2010-07
ACCATCACATGGCCTGGCTCACCATCAGCCCTATCAACAACCACATACCGAATATCGAAGGAACGGCACGTCAAGAGGGAAGCCAGCAACGTAGAATGATCTTCACAGTCACCCTTCTGCACACGATCCAAAACAAAATCCGGACGCCACAAAGGAGTTTCAACGCTGTACTCAACCTCCTCGAAAACATGCTGTGTAAGAGCAGCAGCATACCTGTATCGCCCTACTCCCGGATCAACGTCTTCCAAAATATTGCGTGCATGCGGTCTAACATACTCCCCTCGGACAGACCGGATATACCCGGCCATACGGGTGTATTTGGTTGCAGTGTTGAACTCTCTGTCACGGTAGTCGGGTTCAAGAGTCATGTTAAAATCTGTGGAATTGATCAGTTGTCGTCAGTTTTATACTCTAATCTGACAACAGCATCCTGCAAACGTTCCAACTCGTCGGTTCTTCCAGCACCATTCAAATCCTCGCCATCAATCACTAAAGAACGAACCGTGGAGGGTGTTACCCGTCCGCGGGAGGAGTTCCGGGGGAACCGAAACCGCCGTCGTCGCCTGACATTCCGATATCGAAGTCGAGATCGCCGATGTCGCCGACATCACCGATGTTGCCCCCCATTGAGGTCGCTCCTGTTGAGTGGGCTGCAGCCTCCGCGATGTCAGAGACTTCGCCATCGTTAACCGAAAAGTCGACATCTTCGATATCGAGCGTCCCATCAGCTAGTTCGTTCATGAGTTGCTGCTCCTCAACGGTCGGCATAGCCGCCTGATCGGTATTGACATCTGTGTTGAGCACACCGCCGAGTTGATCCATGTCGGCCGAAATCTGTGCTTGAACCTGGTCCATACTCTCTTGTATGTAATCCGGATCCAAGCTCAGCTCGTCCAGCGAGAACTCACCTTCTTCAAGTTCGTCGAGAATCTCTTCGATCTCTCGGTTAGCATCGTGGACTTCGAGTGCTGCGAGCTTTTTCAGCGATTTTAGCTGTTTGAGCTGCTGGAATTGTGATTTGAATTTCACGATACGGGCCTTGACAGCACATATATTCCGTGCGCTCGTTGATTTCGTCTGTGCTCCCTTCTGAAGCAGTTTGTAATAGTTCTCCTGGAGTGTCTTCAGTGTCTTTTCAGCGGCTTCTATGTCCCGAGCGGCCTGTTTGATTTCAACGCGAATATCAATGTTGTTCATATTGTTATGCGTTTCTTCGTCCGTTTCGTCCACTTCTTTTTCATCGGAAGTGATGGGGTTTTCTTCCTTGTTGGAAGTGAAGGGGTTCGTGATTCTATCGCTGTTGTGAAGCAGAGTGTTAGCACTGCTGCCCACCAACGCGCTGATCGCTACGACCATGAGGAGTGTTATTGGTTCTATCATACCTCAAATGGATGTCCGGCCCACGTCCCTCTAAAGACGGTGTAGCGGTCGACTGGTTGCATGTTGGACAAAAGTATTTTATACATGGACAACTATATGCTCGGAACTTCTCACAGAAGGGTGGAGTTGCATTATTCAGCATGGATGATAGGGTAACTCGGTAGTCACAGCAGGACCGTTGAGTTTCCCGTCTACATCGATTGTATATACCTGAACGGGATGTCATAGAACTCTTCTCACACCGTGATGGATCGTGCTTTCCGGATTATCTCCGCGTTCGTAGTTGGTGATAGCGATGACAAGGCGAAGACGCAAAACAAGAACACCTACGCTTGTGCGTCGACGCGACCTCGGGCGTGCGTTCGCCCGAGGCCGCAGTCCTTCACTGTTCTTTGGTTCGTTCGACACCCCTACGGCGATTGTACGTTTCATCCAACGTGGGCTGCTTCAACTGAACTTCCTCGCCGTGTTCGGGGATGTGGTCTTCAACCCTGTGCTCAATATTTTGGTCGGGTCGCAAAGTCCTATAGAGTTTCCTGTTGAGAGTCTAGACAGCACTTAGTACACACAAGAATACTGCATTAGAATGACGTACACCAAGTTTACGTAGTTTAGAGATCGTTAGAGATAGAACGGTCAACCGGTTTACACAACCATTACTCGAAACTCTAGACCCCTTTGCAACGCGACCCAATGATTAAATATCGTACAGGTCACAGAACCATATTGAACTCGTTATTAAAACCTGTAGCGATAGACGGCATGTATGGGCGGTCACAACGGGAGGAGTTCAACTTATAAGGACCCTATACTGACCCCGATGAGAACGACGACGGTAAGGAAAATAGTGGTAAAGAAGATGAAACTAACAATTTTTACCAACGATACCTTCCAATTTGTGCCATTATCCGAGAGCCATTCATTTTTGACGAACATTCCGTCAACTCCCGAAGTGAGGGCTATACCTGAGAACTCCGCATCGTCAGTGGTCCGCTGAGTCGAAGTGTCCTCAACTTGATTCTGAGCTTTTTTAAGCAACTGTGTCTGGATGGCGGTTGAGGACTCATCCCCCACAGCTTGAATTACCGAACTGTACTCGTCAATAACCTCGCTGATGTCGTTAATGGCGTCATCATATAGTTCTTCTCGGAGCTCATTGTAATGGTCAGCAAACTCGGTTGCTACTCTTTTGTCGAAATCGGCTACAGCCTCCACAGGGAGATCGTTTCGCTCTCTTTTGATGGTCGAAATAAGATCGTTTACTGCGTAAGGCCGACTGTCTACTGGTAACGGGTCAACATTTCCAGACACCTTGGCTCGCTGCCCGTTTTGGTTCCATGTTCCGGTCGTGTCTGTTGCCGCAGCCAACAAAGCCCGTACCCGGAATATGGAAGACGGCATACCGTCACCGTCGAAATCGTCCTGATTGTCGGTTGCTGTGACAGCGTTCAGTTTTGTTTTGACATTGGAGAGTGCTGTCTCAATTTTTGTCCTGTTGTAAATGTTGTCTGCTTGTTTCAAACGTTTGCGGGTTTTTTGATTTAGTGCACCTGGTGGATTTTCTTTTCTGTACTTAATGATTATTTCTGCACCGTCGAAATAATTTTCCGGTTCGTTGCCACCAATAACGACAGTTGCACCCTCTAGTGCAGCCACCCGGCCCATTTGGAGTGCTTGTTGGTGATTATTTGCACCAAATTGGAGGCCCTTCCAGGTCTTTCCGTCCTTTGCGGCGACAACGCTCGCTACTCTCTTGATCTTCGATACTATGTCGTCGTCTGTAGGGCTACCCTTGTCGTCCTTCCACTGCTGTTCGTGGTTTCGTATGCTGGATTGGTCCTCCTCAGATGATCGCCGACTGGATGATCGGTTGTCGTTGTCGTCCTTCCACGACCGTTCGTGATTTCGTGTACTGGCTTGGTCCTCCTCAGATGATCGCCGGCTGGATGATCGGTCGTCGTTATCGTTCTTCCACGACTGTTCGTAGTTTCGTATGCTGGATTGGTCGTTCTCGGATGATTGCCGGCTGGATGATTGGTCGTCGTTATCGTCTTTCCACGACCGTCGGTGGTTTTGTGTATTGGCTTGGTCCTCCTCAGAGGGTCGGGGATCGATTGATTGATTGTGGCTTTCGTTGTTATCCAGACTTGCCAGCGAGAATAGGATTGAAGGCGGAATAATATCTTCTCGTGGTGCGTCTGGTACAATGTGTGGCAGTTCGTCAACGTCGTTCGTCAAACTGAGTTCACAGGGACGGACAAATAATTCAGAGCTGAACGCTTCATCGACCTCCACTGCAAGGTTCGTCAGCATCTGTGCGGCAGATTCGTCAGTATGTGATGTGAACACAGCGTAGTGCTCCTCGTGACGTGTGCTCACACCTGCTACGTGCACTCCGGTAATACGCGCAACCACTATTTTGTCATTCTGATCGATATAAAGATCGGCGTGGCCAGCGTGGATGAGGCTCTCGACGATATCTGCCTCTCTGGAGACCCCGTTTGCATTTGGGGGGTAGACGACGTCTCTGTTGATGCTGTATATTCTAAAATCGGACACGATTTTCTACCGCCTCAATAATTCGTTCGGAAAGGTGGTCAAAACCAAACGTTTGTAGGTTATTATCAGCATCCAAGTCCACGCCTTCGAGCCCCTTTTCGTCCTGTTTCATTTTCACTCCAGTAGGATAGACCCTGTCGTCACAATAGGCCAGTACATCCTTTGTCTCAGTATCTGTTTTGAGCCATTTCTCGAATTCGTCTGCGAGGCTTTCATATTCATCCTCGCTCAACTCACGGTTGAAGATTCCATCGTTCCCCGTACTTAGGTTATCCGGGCGGGTAACGAGGTCCAGTGCAGCATCGGCTTTCGCTGCGACCGGGATGAGATGAACATTTTGTTGACTGAGTTCTTCTGCAATATCTTTCACATCTGTTAACGAGTGTTCCGAGTCACTCTCGCGATCGGACAACGGATCCCCTCCAGCAAATTCTTTCACATCGATAAACAGCGTTACAATTCCAGCGGTTCGGAGCCAGTACGCGATCAGTAGATGCTTCTCGTCGTTGCTTAAATCGAACCCCGCGAAAGCCATCAGACGGACGTGGTTGGATCGTAGCCACGTGAGCGCGTTCCACTCCTTTAGGATTCTTGCAACATCCGTTGACAATTCACCTTCCATGTCTGGAAGGTCGAGCCGAACCCGAAACGGAAGGAGACTGCCAATCGGTGCTGAGAACTGAATGCGGTCGTACCACGAAGTTCCCGGGATGGCATTAGAAATCAGTTGACTATCTTCGAGATTAGATACGTTGGCATCCAACTCTGTTAGCTTATCAGATGTGTAAATCTTGCCTGCTGATTGGTTTCTTATTGCACGGTATACCCCGTACCAGCCCACGGTTTTTCCGACCTGTCCTTTCCCGAACGGCATCACTCGGACACTTTGGTTGTACCTGACGAGTCCGACCATGAGATATATGAAGCCGAATGTCGCCACAGTATCGATTACAGGGTACGTCTCTACCGTAGTGTTGACCATCGTCTGAACCCAGGTCCCGAACACCATTACTCCGAAGACAATGGGTAGGATAGCAATCGCTTTATTAAATTCGTACCCGCTTGAACTGGCGGATCCGTCGTTGGCGGTTCGGTTAGCGTGGTTACCAAACTGGCGACTCAGGTCACGGTACTGGATTAAGAACGCAGTACCACCTCCGAGGACAAAGAACAAAATATTCGCCTCTGATATACTAACGTTTGCCCCCCAGTATCCCAGCCGTCTCATTGTCTCTGAAAAGGCGACAAAGAACAGACCAAACAGTATGCCCGAAATGGTCTTGCGCCAATCCATCGTGAAGAATATCAACGTTACAAAGATGAAACCAATAAAGAAACTCAACATCAGTTCTGGGGAACTCCCACCGGGGAATGCGAACAATTCTGCTATTTCATCAAGAATGATCGAACGCAAAAATGTGTCTTCGACACTGTACATTCTGCTGGCCATCCAACCGATGCCGATACCGGCAACGGTCATTAGGAAGGCCTTGGTCACGGCTTCGAGATGTTCTCGGTTCATCGTTCTGTATTCTCGTCGTTCGGTCGGTTGTCGTTGCTTCGGGTGACACGATCGTTTGTCAGACTATTCGGCGATGTGTCTGATTTCTCGTCAGTACCGCTGAACGGTTCATCTGCGTCCAAGTAGCCACCTTTGCTCCGGTCAGCTACACTCTGACGACGCTGCTTGACGCCCGCTGCCACGTGCTTGTGACGTATCGGGACAATGTTGTGTTGCTGGGACGCCTTTGCATCCTCGAGTGCCTGCTGGGCGGCGTTCCGGGCTACATTCTTCATGTCGGCGGCGGTGAACCCTTCTGTCTGTTTGGCGATCTCTTCGTAGTCTACGCCCTCAACTGGAACCTGGCGCTTACGTAGATGGACCCGAAGTATCTCGGCCCGCGCTTGAGGATCCGGATGGGGTACTTCGAATACGAGGCTGAATCGCTCGGCGTTGAACAACGCCTCATCGACCTCCTCAGGTTGATTCGTCGCTGAGAAAACGATGACATCGGAATCGCCAAGCGATGTCATCTCGGTCAACAGTTGCGTGAGCATTGCCTCTTCGCTCTGTGACCGCTGAGTCATGCTGGTGCGATCCTTCGCGATGTTGTCAATCTCGTCGAAAAAGATGATGCACGGCTGGTTGTCTTTTGCCGTTTTGAAGACCTGTTGTATATTCCGAGCTCCCTCACCGACAAGCGCACTCACCACCTGAGCAGGGGCAAGTTCAATGAAGTTCCATCCGAGTTCCCCTGCGAACGCGCGAGTGAGATACGTCTTACCGGTTCCCGGCGGACCCTGAAGAACAACACCCCGGGTCGGATCAATCCCATATGTCTGGTGGAGATCTTTCCGCTGAATTGGTTCGGCGACCTCATCGCGGAGGTTTTGCTTCAGTTCCCACATCCCACCAACATCTGAAAGGTCAATATCTGGCGACTCCAGCGAGAATGATGGTTCATCTTGGACGAGAGATTGTTGCTCCTGAGAACCGGGATCCTGTTCATTTCTGCTGGCCGCTGATCTGCCTCGATTCTCCGCACCTGAGAAATTCTCACCGTGTCGGGTACGGTTATTCGACTTCTGTTGGTTTGGAGAAGACTGAGACCGCTGTACGGCATCCATACCATGCTGCTCAAGTGCTGACGCGTACTCCCGGTAAGTTTCCGCTTTTTTCGCGTAATCTTTCTGTTTCTTCGGGAAGTCGGCAAGGTCAACGAGGCGATCAGCGCTCTCGGCAGCCTTCCGGAAGTGATGGGCCGCAGTGTCCGGGTCGAACGATTGAAGCTTTCGTTCTGCCAGATCGATATTTTTCGAGACTTCATCCTCCTTTGCCACCCACAAGGCTCGGGTTGCGATATCTGACGGCTCTGAATTGAACGGATTGTCATTCATTGTTATCATCTCTCGTGTTCTCAATATCGATGTTTGATCCCGTGATGGTAGCCTTGATATCCTCCAACCCCTCAAGGAGGGCATCTTCAGGTGGTTGAACCTCAGACCTGTCGTGACGTTGTATGGACGACTCGAAGTCTGTGTCACCCACCAAATCGTAGGATCCGGATGGGTCCATAATCTGATCTAAGTCCTCAAACTGGTCTGGGTTGAGGTCATCAGGCTCAATTTCCTCCATTAACCTGCTCTCTACTTCCAAATCTATACCAATGTCATCAAGGTCCATTGTTGGTGTACTCATGACCTCCTCAAGTTCCGAGAACTGTAGTTTGAGATCGGCAACTATTTCGTCAATCTGTTTTTGGAACGTGTCGGGGTCGAATTCGATAACGGAACCAGGATCGACTTGACCGAACCCGAAGTCCTGATAGTCCTGGGCGACCTCGCGCTGGGCTTTGGCAACTTGCCAAATGGTTAGGTTCTTCAGGGTCTGTAAACGCCGTAGCATGGCCATCTGGAGTTTGAATTTGGCCAACCGGGCTCGGACAGTTGCCATCTTCTGTTCGGGCCTCGACCCGGCGTCTGAGCCTTCTTTTAAACACTGGAAGTATTCTTCTTCAAGCTCCTGGATATCATTCTCGAGACGATCCAGTTCCTGATTGCGAAGTATAATTTGTTTTTTTATTTCCCTAAGGCTACAGTCGGCTGGGTTTTCTCCCTGGTCATCGGATTCATCAGCGTCGTCTGGTGGATTATCATCTCCACCTCCTCCAAAGGGGAATCCGATAAATAATAACACTGACAGTACTGCGCCTGAGTTGGCCAATAACATTGGCGGATCGAACATAGCAAAAACACAGAGTGTATATAAAACTACATTGTCGGTCTACTCGATACGCTCGAGTAGGGGGTAAAATATTTATACCAGTTTAATATCAGTAGAACATAAAATGGGCGAAGACATTTCTGGTTGGAATACGGAAGAAACCGAGGACAGTCGAGACGAACGCTGTGACTCGGATTCCTACACTACCAAGGGCAACAAGAGCGGGCACGAAACAGTTGATTATGAAGACAATCTTGACCAAAATAAGAAGTTGAGTCCAGACGGTAACAAAAAATCTGGTTCTGGTAAAAATAACTCTATTGAAGAGTGTTCCAATACCGCATATAGAGCTAAAACCGACGACAAAGCGTCAGAGACCGATGCTGATAAGTCCGAGTCAGACCCACCCGCAGATGAATCAGACTACGGTTTACCAGATCCCAACCCAGACTATCGCCAATATGCTATTGATAATCGTCTGATCGCTGACGACGACTCTGAACGTGAAGAGGCAAAACGCGAACTTAGACGACGACTACTGGACACTGGTGACAGTGAAACTATTGACCAGTCGACAGCCGCTGACATGGCGGGGGATCTTGAGGAAATCCGAGAGATGGTTGATGATGTCACGCAGTATCAGGAAGCCAATCCTAGCCCCATTAAGGGATTTCTTGGGTTCGCAGAGGTCAGCAGTCAGCGAGAACTACGTCTCCCTGTTCGCGTTGTCAAAACTATCGGAGAATCTGAAAGTAGGCCACTTTGCGGTGCTAAAACAAAAAAAGTTTTTTTTGAAGGCAGAGACGTTTATTTCGGCTGGTTCAGGGCAGACTCACATCCAACCCTGGGTAGTGAAGATCCTGATTTGCTTAAACAGGATCCACCAGTTGATGACCAGACGTACTTGTTCATGACTTCTGATAAGAGTCTTTTAGATAAAATAAAAAACCATCGGAAAAAACCAGAGAGCGGAGTAATCGAATGGAACCAGGTAAGAAGTAACCCTATTCAAAAAGACACATCTAGAGGATGTTATGTTACTCTTCCTAAGAAGTTTTTTGCGAATTACAAGGGCGACAATCCCTACGAAAAACCAGAACCAGAAGAGGTGCGGCCTCCACCGATGCCAGGCACCGATGAGGAGGAGCTACCAGACGCTTCCAACCCTCCTGGACGAGAAATATTTGCCCTTATTCACCAAGAGATTCGGGGCCACGATGTCGTCTATCTTTACACGTGGGAGAATATTCTACGATTACCACCTGAGACTCTCGTTGGGTTGTTTGAACACGGCGAACAGTTCACTTGGTTCAAAGAGGGTATTGTTGACACCATGGAAATGGGTCGTGAGCGAGCGGCTATTTTCGAAGTAATGTACTTTTTAATGAATTTTGAGATTGGCGAAAGAATAATAAAATATGACCTGTAGCACGACTCGTGTTATTATACATCAGAGGATATCGCGGCACTGGCTTGTCCCCCGACTCGACGATGTCTCGATACTGATTGATACTTCACACGTCCCGATGGAACAGCGGGCACTCACAGTCGACGATACAGCGTTCGAGTCCGTTTTAGAGCGTGCCGAATCACAGCTCCGCGACTAGCTGTCGGCGGGCTTCCAACAGTTCTTGCAGAATAATGTGGAAGACAACAAGAATGATCTTGACCTCGGCATGGAATCACCGTCAGAAGAGAGTTCGTAGCGTCCCGTATACGTCACTCTCGCACTCGTCGGTGGCTCGCATATTCAAGAAATACATTTAAACGATCCAACCACAGAAGGTCTCGCAAAAACGAACCACCCACCAGATGGGCTTCGATGGGTAGTGTCATAATGTAACGAACACGATATCGTGATTGTTTTGGTGCCCGGGAGTGGTAATCGTGACTCGATTGCATAAACGATTTCAGAGCTACCTATCGTTGGCTAATTCCAGACTTTCTCACGTCAATTCGACAAAAACTTAATAGAAAGAAATATTTCTCATAGCAACAGATCAGATGCACGGTGTATGTGGCATTGGTCGCAGATATCCATTCGAACCTGCCAGCTCTCGACGCGGTTCTGAACGATATCCCTTCAGGGATCGATGCCCTCGTCTGCGTGGGTGATATCGTCGGTTACTCCGCCTGGCCAGCAGCGTGTGTCGAGCGCGTTCGGGACGTTTGTGATATTGTTGTCCAGGGAAACCACGATCGGGATGTACAAGAGACAGACTGGGAGGAGTACAATCGACAGGCTCGTGCTGGTTTGAAGTACGCTCAATCGCAACTCAGTTCAGAGCAGCAATCGTGGTTGGCTCAGTTACCAGCGTCGACAAAAGTGTTTGACGACCAACTATTCGTCGTCCATAGCCATCCAGAGAACGTCGACCGATACGTGGAGAAAGGAATGTTCCCATCTGTCAGTACGTATATGAACGAAGCCACACAAGTGCTCGCATTAGGCCATACACATAAGCAGGCGGCCGTTAACATGTCTCAGTTTGACCGGCACGGTTGGGTCATCAATCCTGGCAGCGTCGGCCAACCACGTGACGGAAATCCGGCGGCTGCGTATGCACTCGTCGACCTCAAGCAACCACTGATAGAACTACACCGAGTCGAATATCCCATAGCAGAGGTAGGGCAAGCACATGAAGACGTTGGGCTTCCCCAAGACTCAGTGAAGCGGCTCAGAGACGGGAGGTGATATTAAATACGCTCTTGCTTAGCACATTTTTGATTTCATAGCATCGCTTTGATAGCGTGTTTGAGTGCCTCTCGTCTCGGTTTCCGATATAATAGTTCTGTAGTTTTGCTAGACGTAACGGTGAAAGCTCCTTTATTGCTGTAGAAAACGAAGAGACAGATTACTTTGAATTCGGAAATCCATCTCTTTACCCATAATGAAGTCACGAGAGTTAAATTAGTTGTCACTAGTTCTGACGAACCCGTCGACCCCCGTGGGGGTCGCGGGTTCGCTGAGTGGGCGATGCTCGTACTTCCTCGAAGAGATTGGTCTCACGAGAATTCCTTATTATACTGTTCTCCGAATCTGGTTAGCTCGGATTTCAACACAGACGTGGCGTGCGTTTCTCGGCCGACCAGCCGAGAAACGCACAGGTCCTGTCTCAATCGATGCAACAGGGTTCGACCGCGATCAACCGAGTAGACACTACGTAAACCGCACCTCCTACCGAGTTCGAGCACTGAAAGTCACTGCTCTGGTGGATGCCAAAACGCTGTACATCACCGATATCCACTGCACGACGACAAAGAAACACGACGCGAAGATTGGTCCGCAGGTCGCCCGCATTCCTGCTGGCGACCTGCGTTCATTGGCCGGAGACCCTGGGTACGACTCGAAAGTCAGGGACGAACTCCATGGAAACGGTGTTCGTCTCTGATCAAGCACAGCATCTACTCATCACTCGATCACGCCCATAGTGCCCGCATGGATAGTGACCGATATCACCAGCGATCCATGTCTGAAACCGTCTTTTTGTCGATCAAGCGCACGCACGGCTGCGCCGAGCGTGCGCGAAGTTGGGGACTTAGAGTTCCGTGAAATGATTCTCAAGACGACCGTCTACAACCTTCGACGGAGCGTCGATATCGATAAAACCGACCGCAGTGTACCGAAACTATAGAACCGCATTTATCTAAATCTGTAGCCGAGATTTTCAACAGAGTCGACATCCGAAATGTAAACCCCAGCTGCCCTCTGATTCTCTGTATGGCTCATGACCGTCTTCATGCTCGGAAACCGACACACAATCTTGAACGCTGGTCGACCGGGATTGTCGACGCAGTCGATCAACGGGATGGTCACTGTATCGTTACTGTCATCGACGGGGATAACGAACCCGTGGAATTGGTCATCACACTCGCAGTTCGAGATTTGTTCCTCAGTCGGTTGGATACCAACGACGGGGAGTCCCCAGAGGGTGAGCGCGTCTGGTACCGGAAACACGGTGTCTGAGAACGAGCCGGCACCTTCGCTCGTCTTTCTATCCCTGGTTTCCCGGAAATAACGCAAATGGGTTTTTGTACTGACCGTTCTTTCCCCAACACGGATGGCTGATGCTGATCTCTCGCAGGCAGTCGACGTTGACCTCGATAGTGACGATATCGTCACCGTCGAGACGCTGAATGACGAAATTGCCAACCTAATCGACGACCAGACTGATCTGAACCACGACTACGTTGTCGGCGACGTGTCTGGATGCCGCGACTCAAACGGCCACATCCACTTCGATCTCGTGTTCGGGGATGCCTCGATCCACTGTGTGCTCTTCGGATTCCGGCGAAGCCAGACAACTGTCGAGCCCGAAGCAGAGATGCAGGTTGCGGTTCGAGGCGAGTTGTCCTTCTACGAACCACAGGGTTCCTGTTCGATCCTCGTGACTGACGTCGTCGAGATGGGAGAGAGCGAGTACAGCCAAATCTATGCGGAGAACAAGCAACTCCTTGTTGAGGATGGCCTGCTTGCTGATGAACAAAAACAGCCTCTCC
>LKMJ01005303.1_pt1 | contig 12162 bp, 11 predicted proteins | sample 643391 | NCBI WGS metagenome assembly LKMJ01 (sample SAMN04112250, study PRJNA286221) | soda lake metagenome | biome: soda lake; feature: Kulunda Steppe; material: water; isolation source: sample PL-Br10 brine of Picturesque Lake | place: Russia: Kulunda steppe | collected 2010-07
TTATCATCCACATACGCAACCGGCATTTCGTGTGTGGGAGCCACATTATAGTTACCGTAAGAAGCTTTTTGATCACTCAGATTGGCATCTCTTTCAACGGTATCCAAAAACTCTTCGAGATCCATTAACTCGCTGTAGGTAAGTGTGTATCGCCCGCACATAATAATCGGATTTTATAGATTGATTGATTCTATAGTGAATTAAATATCTAAAAAAATATAGTATAATATTAACATTCACATTTTCACTGTTAAACTGTGAAGTCTGTTAAATAAGCTTCTTTTCCTTTCCTCATTGCCATAAGAGACATTTTTATGAATAGTAGTATTATTAAAACCCTGTTAAGTAGTGTTAAATAAATAAACACTTTATCACACTATTTAACACTGTTTCACAACGGCTATTCTTCTAATTATCAGCATTTATCGTCCTTAAGTGGACATTTTACAGATTTTTTAACAGTTAACAGCATTTTCAGGTAATTGAATCCACTTTTTTTAGCCTGTTGATCAGCCACTCCCCTGCTGATAATTACGTGTAAAACAAAAAAAGGGAATGACAGTTTTCACCATCATTCCCGTTTTCTCTTGATGTTCGTTCAATCCCCCCGGTGTCTCTTTCTGAATAGCCGGGGTATCATCTTATAAGTATGAACTCTAAAAAGGGAATTCCTTATAGTAACTTTTTAAAATATTGCAGAGGTTTTATCCGAAGACCGGTGTCTGAGATTGATGTCTATCTGCTGGAAGATGAGTACAATGAATTGGAAGAATTAAATGTGCAAGGTATCTACCAGTAACCATAAAACCATTATCCATCTGAAGCGGCATAGAGTAACAGGAGAACATTTAGACGTCGGAGGGGTTAAGGGATTATACCCTCAATGAAATTATCTTTAGACTATATTTGTTAAATATAATACAATCAGTCAGTTAATTAGAGTAACTAATTAATCCTGATAAATTATGTTTTCTACTTATAGAGAATTCAAAGATTTGTTAATTAATTTTCACCCAGAAAAAATTGGTTATTCCTATAATACATTAAGTCATGGCTGGATAGATGATGAAGACAAACCTACCTTTAAGTTAACAGAGAGTGAAGGGACTTGGATATTGTGGTTAGTAAATGAAAATTTAGAATCTGAAGTATACTATGTGAGCCAAAATGATCCTTTACAAATGCGCAATCTATTGTGTAGGTTAGAAATAATTGCTCATGAAGATTATTGGCAAGAATTGCTCAATGACTCTGATTCATTTTAACCTGAAAAGTTAACTCCCGAGCAAAACATTATTCACACACCTACTTATTCCATATACCAATCTCAAGACAATAAGCACATTCAGCACTTCTAAGAAGAAAGGTGATACAAGATAGAGCAACGGATGAGGCAAATCGGTATCCTCATCCCACCACCGAAATTTGTGATTAAAGACCTTTTTTTAGTATAGCTGATAAGGTATGGTTGAGCTTCAAACAGATCATACCACTCCGGTTCTTTTAAAAACTCAATCCAGAGAAGATCAATTGTTCTCTGTTCAAGCTTACCAAGTATATATGCCTCAATTAGCTCTACATAGTATGATCCGAAAGAGAAAGATTCCTGACAGAAAATGTTCAATTGTTATTTTAACACAGTAATCATTAAAAAAAGAAGTAGGTAATTTAGCACCTATACTTTTTTGTACTGTCGTATGCTAAATCACTGAAAAAAAACTGTGAATTATACTTAAATATTTACTTCGTGATTAAACAATATTCTGAGTATAAGATTTCTATTATTCGTATATCTTTAAAGCTACTTCAGAGAAATAAAAGCCATACGGCTTTGAAGATCTAACCATGAATGTTGTATATTTACTGATCTGATTAACCACTCTTATTGCCCGGGTGGCGGAATTGGTAGACGCGTCGGACTCAAAATCCGATGTTAGCGATAACGTGCGGGTTCGAGTCCCGCCCCGGGTACTATATGAATACTTCACTACTGAGTATGGAGTAGCGATTCTACCTATTCTTTCCTTTCATTCTAAAGGGACGAGAAGCCGGTTCGAAGCGATAGTGCAGAGCCGGTTCCGCCGAACAAAGTGAGGGTAAAAACGAACAGCGTGAGTTATTCGGAAAGTCCCGCCCCGGGTACTTATATAGTCTTGAGATGTAAGTCATGAGCCTGCCTGCAAATGCACAACTACGCAGAAACGGTAAGTTGTCTATAGCTTGGCGAAGGCAGGTATTGAGATCTTATTCTTGTTTATCATATCATTAAAATGCTCTTATTCAGATCCTCTTACGTAATCAGGTCACAAGATTACATGATTCAGTGAACCACTTGGTTTTAAATCGATACGGGGCAGAATTTTAATACAGCTGAAACAGAATTTTATCCTTTCAACAGGATATTTTAGATCATCTTGCCTAACTCCTTTCTTTGAAATAAAAAATTACGTATTCTGTCAGCCAATAAACTACTTTTACGTAAGGCATTTATAAACAACAAATACCAGATGTACTTACTGAAACGGGGACAACTCAACTCTTTTCCAACAACGAACATTCATATCAATAGCTGGCTATGAAACATGTAAATCTGACGAAATACGTACTTCTTACCTTTACACTTGCACTTATTGGATTTGGTTGCGACACCACGGATGATCCAATTTTAATTACGGGGCAGGTGATTGACCAGGATTCCGGGAATTCCGTTTCCCAGGCCATCGTGGAAATCACATCGCCACAAGAACTGGCTGCCTCTACCTTCAGCGATGAAAGCGGACAGTATAGGTTTGAAGAAGTACAGGTAGACAGTGTACTCGATATTACAGTTCAGGCCTCAAGAGATGGCTTTAGTACTGAAACCATTACAGTGACCGCTGTTCCTGAACGGCAGCTAAATGTGCCTGATTTGAAAGTCCGTAATCTTGGAACAGACTCATCTGTCGGTGAGCCGGCAAAAGGAGCTGCATCAATTGAGTTAATTTCTTCTGACGAAGTAACCATCAACGTTACGGAAACCGGCGGAAGGGTTAACAGCGCTTTTACTTTCGAAGTTCAGGATTCAACCGGGCAAGCAATTAATCAAGCCAATGCTGTAGATGTAGAATTTCTGCTTGTGGGCGGCCCTGATGATGTTACCATCACACCGGAAAGAGTACGAACGAACGCCAACGGACGGGTTACATCAAATGTTTTTGCAGGAAATACTGCCGGTAACTTAAAGGTGGAAGCAAGAATCGTTCGCGAGGATATCGGCCTTACCATTAAATCCAGCCCCATATTGTTAACCATTCACGGCGGATTCCCCAATATTGATCAATTTAGTATTGCTGCATCAATCTTTAATTTCGAAGCCTGGTCAATTAACGGAAACAGAAATCAGATCACGGTTATTGTAGGAGATAAATTCAGTAATCCCGTGAAACCTGACACGCCGGTTTACTTTAATACAACAGGCGGAATAATCCAGGGATCCGGTACCACTGACTCTGATGGTCAAATTCAAGTTGATCTGATATCCGGTGATCCAAGGCCATCAGGCGGATATGCTACAATCCGGGCTCAAACATTTAATGAAAATGATGCTCCCATCGAAAGAGAAATCCAGGTTCTGTTCTCGGGTCCCCCATCAAGAAATAATATCGACATATCTCCATCAACTTTTAATATCGGCCCCAATGGAAGTGAGACTTTTACGATGAGAACCACTGATATTAACGGAAATCCACTGCCATTCAATACTTCAATTGATGTTATACCTCCTGATGGTATGACTGTAGATGGTGATGTTAACATAACAGTTCCAAATACACTCAGTCCGGGTGAAGGTGTCACAGACTTTACATTTACAGCTCGTGACTCCGATGATACCAGTAATGAGTCGCAGGATGTATCAATTCGTATAGAAGTTGAAACACCCGGTGGGTTTACAGCTACAAGAACCATACAGGGGCGTAAAGCAAAAGCTTTTTAATTATTTATTTTGATTAATCCTGGTATTAACTCTTTACAGTATTGTGTAGCTTAACAGTAGCTGTCTAACACAGAAATTTTACTGATATATTTTACTTGTTCCATGACACAAAAGGCTGATTTAAAATCTTTTTCGTATACGGATCCAGAACTTTCATCAATTATAGGTAACCTCAAAGACATTAATATTGAGGCTTCTTACTATCTAATATTGATGATTGGACGATATAAAAGCGGTAAGAAATCTTTTATGAAGAGAGTTTCTCAAGAAATTGGTGAGTTTGAGGAATTAAACCTTGCCGAATATGTAGACTATAACGAAGAAAAAACCTTCCAAAACATCGATAAACTCTTCAGTTATATCGGTGAAACGGAAAAAAACATTCTGCTCCGAAATGGTGACGTACTATCGGGCGAATACACCGGTTTCAGCTATTCCAGTCAAAAGTATGCCACCCCTCAGGGTAAATATCTGCTGAAAAAGATAAAAGCGAGTGAAAAATTTATCATTCTTGACACTGAAGATCCTGCCAATGTGGATAAAACCATGGAGCGCTACGCTCAGCTTGGCGTTCGTTTTGATGAGGCCGATTCTTTTTTCGGTAAAATTCTCTGGCGCCTGAAGCAAATTCGTATCCAGGGACATACTTTTTCTGCTAAACGCACTACTGCTGCCTGAGTTGAACACCTATCTCAAATGCGTCACTCCTGGCCTGATCAGGAGTCTCTTTTTTTCTGGTTTAGGTATGATGCTTTATCCACGTCTGGAGATCCCGGGCTTTCGCAGCGGGATGACATTTTTTGGATTTCCGGCCACTATGTACCGTCACTCCTGACTCTGATCAGGAGTCTCCGTATTCTTCCTTTATTATGATATAAGAAAAAGAGAAAGAGATCCCCTGCTTTCGCGTGGGGATGACGGTTTTGAGATCCCTGCCACGATATATCTTCACTCCTGACCCCGATCAGAAATCTGACCTTGTAAACATTCACTGTTCATTGTTTAAGAAAAGAAATCTCGCAGAGTTCGCTGAAGAATACGCTGAGTTTCGCGGAGACAATACATTTTCTATAAAATATTTTACACAGATACCTTACTCTCTTGCTTGGGGTCCAGATCATACAGAGATGAAACCGTGGCCTGTATGGTTTTGTACCATTCATTGCCAAATTTGTCGTTAATCTCGTAGTAATCGGAAAAATCGGGCTTACGGATTTTCATTTTCCACTCCTGATTTTTGGCCTTAAACACGGGATCAATATGCAGCAACTGATGATAGAGCAACATTTTTTTGGTATCGGAATCGAGCATATCCCATAAATCACCGGATATTTCAATTAAATAATCGTTACCGGAATAGTGCTTTACTTCTCGGGTTGCCTTAACACACTTGGCCGCTTTTTGTTTGGACAAGTTAGGATATACAAGCAGGTACCCGATTTGCGCAGGGCCTAATTCAATTTTGTGCATTTCAATTACTTCAGCAGCCACTTCCTGCATCTCAGGCGATTCCATAAGCTGCTTATCGGTTAGCTTAATATCGCCTTTGGGGTCTAAATAGTCATTCTCTGGCATTGTAGAACAGATCTTAATTTATGATAAATTGTAGGGATGAAGAAGATACAAAAGTTCTGTATGTATCCATGAAAATACAGAGGAAAAATGGATAAGAGCTTAAAGTTTCATATTGATATTTTTCACAGTATCATATCCGAAAGTAGAACTCTAAATTACGTTTACTCCATGAAAAAAAGTATTGTTGGCAGCCTGATTGGCATCTGTATTATCATCGCGGTTGATTCTTTTATCCGGGTCATTGTTTCAGTCTATTCCGGCACGGAAATATTGATGATATCTTACAGTTCTTATCCCGGTATTATGTGGCCTGTAGCGCTGACTATTTTTGCCGGTTTTTCAACGTTTATCGGTGGGATGTTTGCGCTTACTTTCGGTCGAGCCAAACCCAAAATGACGGCTTTAACTTTTACAGTGCTGCTTATCATCATCCGCTACAGCCAGGTTCACCTTTTAATAGATCAGGAAATGCTGCTATACCCAATAATTGCGATGGTCTTATCTATCGGAGCAATTATTCTTGCCTGGAATTTAACGGGCGGTAAGAAACATAAAGAAAAGAAAGTTAAGCACCATCAGCCGGCTGAGGACGAAGAGTGGAATCAACCATAGTGATATCACAGCCCCTCCAATCAGCTACTTGTTCAGCTATCATTTTTCGGACATTTTCCATTAACTCCATGGCCTGCTGGGGCTGCAGGCTTTTTGTATCAATCGGTTCCAGTACTTTTAACTTCACATAAACTTCTGGTTTAAAGATCCAGTCTTTTTTGGGAAGACATTCTTGGGTGCCGTCTAACGCAATTGGTAGTATAGGCACACCGTTTCTGATTGCCAGCTCAAATGCACCGGGTGCAAACCTGTTTATTTTGCCTGTTCTTGATCGTGTACCCTCAGGAAAAAACATCACCGAAACGTTGTCTTTCAGATATTTTGAAGCTTGTTTAAATACCCTTGCCTTTTTACCGGACGATTCCCGATCTACAGGTATATCACCGGACATTTTCAGCATTCTGCCCAAAACAGGTATTTCAAAAAGTTCTTTTTTGGCAATCCATTTCATTTCCCAGGGCAGGTTAGATATAACCGGGATATCGGCATGAGAAAGGTGATTACTTACAATCACATAGGGATTTCGATCGTCAATTTTCTCAAATCCTTCTTTACTGATTTTCCAGTTCGGATTAACCCTTGAAATAGTCTGGCCAAGCTTTCTGAAAAGTCTTCCGGTTCTGTATTTTGAAGGATCTCTGTCAAAAATCCAGGTTATAAACATGATGGGAAGCCAGAGCAAAACCAGCAGCGATATTACAAACCATATAAGTGCAGATGAAACCAAACGCATAATTCACTACTTACCAATTTTTGGGATCATACTTTTAATGATACCCCATACCCCTTTTGAAGGTTTTCTTGCATTTTTATTTCTCTCTACCGCTTTCTCATGAACCGGCGGCATTACAATTTTTTTCTTTTCTTCTACAGGCTCAGGTTTGGGTTTAGGAGCAGGTTTTGGTTTTGAAGATACCTGCTTTTTGGGCTTCTGAGTTTTTTGTTCAGGCTTAGCTTTTTTAGCAGCCTGAGGCTCCTTCTTCTGCTCTGTAGTTTTCTTCGAAGTTTTGTTATTATTCCCCGAACTTTGTTTCGCTTCTTTTTTGGGTTCGCTCTTCTTTGGCTGGTCCTGTTCGTCATTACTCTTCTTCCCTGATCCGGAACCGGGCCTTGTCTTCTTTTTCGTATCCCTGTTATTATCCGGCTGCTTCTGCTCAGTTTTTTTTCGGCCTTTATCTGAACCCTTGAAATCATCGTCCCATAAAAATTTCGATTTTTCATTAAAACCTTCAGGAAGATTTATTTTTTTGATGCTGTTATCCTTGATTCCCATTATCTCCCTGAACGTTCTGCTGTCTCTCTTGGTAACAAAGGTTATGGCAATTCCGGATTTGTCATAGCGGCCGGTTCTGCCAATCCTGTGGATATAATCATCGGTATTATTAGGCACATCATAGTTTATAATCAGTGATACTTCTTTTATATCAATTCCCCTTGCCAATACATCAGTGGCAACTATAACCGGAACCTGATTATTCTTAAAGGCATTTAATGCCTTATTACGCTCATCCTGTGATCTGTCACCATGAATACTGGCTGCTTTGATACCCTCTTTCTTTAAAAGACGCTGCAGTTCGTCCGTTCCTTTTTTCGTTGATGTAAAAATTATACAGGAATCCCAATCAAGTTCATTAAATATATTTTTTACGAGAGGGATTTTTTGATTGCTCCTGAGTGTATATGCACGCTGTTCAACCAATTTGGATGGTTTAGAACGCTCAATATGAACCTCTTCGGGATCTTTCATAATTGAAGATGCCAGCTTCTGTATTTCAGCAGGCATAGTGGCAGAAAAAAGCAGAGTCTGCCGTTTTGTGGGCAGCCATGAAATAATTTTCTTAATATCAGGCATAAAACCCATATCGAGCATCCTGTCGGCTTCATCAAGCACAAAATACTCGAGATTAGAAAAATCAATTCCCACAACTTTATTCTGATCGATCAGCCGGCCGGGTGTGGCAACAATGATATCTACACCTGCTTTTAGAGCTTTTGCCTGTACAGAAAAATCACTGCCTCCAATTACAGTAGCAGATGATATTCCGGCGTGATACCCCAGCGCAAAGATTTGTTCGTCAATTTGTCTGGCAAGTTCTCTTGTGGGGCTTATAATAAGTGCTTTCACCCCTTTTCTTTCACTTTGCAGCACTCTTTCCATAATAGGAATAACAAATGCACCGGTTTTACCGGTACCTGTTTGCGCTGTTGCTATTAAGTCTTTTCCTTCGGTAACAAATGGAATTGCCTTTTCCTGGATTGGGGTGGGCTCGTAAAATTGCACGTCTTTTAACCCGGATAACAGGCTCTCAGATAGATTAAATTCTGTAAACTTCAAATTTGATTAATTAATTAGGTGTATTTAATTCGTAACGCAGTATAATATTCTGTTATTTTTAATAAGTCTGCAATATAAGAAGTTAATTGCAAGATTTTAGAGATAATCTTTCCCTTTATAAGGCTTTTTAAAAGCAGTAAAAAAGTTTACTTTTAGCACACATTTTAACAAACAGAATAACGGAATATTTTTATGAATTATCTGACACCATTTGCCGTACTTATACTAAGTGCAGCAATAATTTTTACGGGATGCGATTCTCCATCTCAACAGGCTACTGCTGATCTCAGTTCTAAGCAAGATTCAGTCAGCTACAGTTTCGGTTATATGTACGGTTCCAATCTCGCCAACGAAGGAATCACTGACATTGAAATGAATAACTTTGTTGCAGGCTTGCAGAAAGCACTGAATGAAGAAGATTCAAACATAGACAATATGGCAATGCAAAATCTTATACAGGTATATCTGCAGGAAACACAAATGGCACAGATGGAGCGCCAGGAAGCTGAAGCAGCTGTCAACGCAGAAGAAGCCAGGGCTTTCCTTGAGGAAAATGCTCAAAAAGATGACGTATCGGTTACCGAATCGGGACTTCAGTACCGGGTAATTGAAGAAGGGACCGGAGTGCGCCCTACAGCAGAAGATGAAGTTGAAGTGCATTACAGAGGCACACTACTATCCGGTGAAGAATTTGACAGCTCCTATGAGAGAGGCGAAACGGCTACTTTCCCTCTGAACCGGGTGATTACCGGATGGACTGAAGGACTGCAGCTTATGACTGAAGGATCAACATATGAATTTTTTATTCCTGCTGACCTGGCTTACGGCAGCAACCCTCCTCCCGGAAGCATTATTCCTCCCGGAGCCGTTTTAATTTTTGAAGTTGAACTGATTGACGTAAAATAACAGTGGTGATTTTAAACTCTCACGACTGACTTACAGCATCAATTGATTTAAATCGCGCAGTGAACCATTTCGTTGCGCGATTTTTTTTTTGTTATGTTTCAAACATGGATAAACTGACAATCACATTAAAAATCAGAGATAAAGCCCGCGAACTGGGTTTTGACGGTTGTGGGTTTGCCAAGGCCGGTCCGCTCGATAAAGAAGCGTTTCGTCTTGAAGAATGGTTGAACCAGGGAAACCACGGTACGATGGACTGGATGGAAAATAACTTTGATAAAAGAGTGGATCCTACAAAATTAGTACCCGGTGCAAAAAGCGTGGTTAGCCTGATTATGGGCTATCGTTTCGAAAAAAACGAGATATATGACGAGCATACAAATCAGCCTAAAATAGCCAAATACGCGCGAGGACGGGATTATCACAAAGTGTTTAAAAACCGCCTGAAAAAACTCTTCAGATACACAAAAGAGATCATCGGCGATGTTAACGGACGAATATTTGTAGATTCAGCACCGGTTATGGATAAAGCCTGGGCAGAAAAAGCCGGGCTCGGCTGGATGGGCAAAAACGGAAATATGCTCAATAAAGAATTTGGTTCCTGGTTCCTGATTGGTGAGATGATTATTGACGTACCTTTTGTCTATGATACCCCTCAAACCGACCACTGCGGTAGCTGCACGGCATGTATAGAGGCCTGCCCTACCAATGCTATCCACGAGCCCTACAAAGTAGACAGCAACCGGTGTATATCATATCTCACAATCGAACTGAAAGACAAAATTTCACCTGAATACAAAAAACAGCTTGGTGAATGGATGTTTGGGTGTGATATCTGTCAGGATGTGTGTCCCTGGAACAGAAAAGCGGAATATGGGCACTACAAAGATCTAAAACCGAGAGACAAAGTATTAAATCCGGATTTAAAAAAATGGAGTGAAATAACCCCGGATGAATTTGACACAATTTTTGAAGGTAGTCCTGTTCGAAGAGCGAAACACGAATGGTTCGTAAGAAATGCTGAAATTGCGGAGAGTAATCTAAAAACCTGAGTTCTATTAAAAAAATAGCAAAAGCAGTCCAAAAAGGGCATTAGTTAATTTAATTAGTAAACAATAATGTCATGCCGGACTTAGATCCGGTATCTCCTGCCTTTGTTAAGGAAAGTAGATCTCGCATCAAGTGCGAGATGACGCCCTTTTTGGACTGCTTTTATTGATATCTGACAAATTTAAGAACTCAGGTTAAAACAATAAAAAACGCCATTCAGGCTTTTATACCAAAATGGCGTTTCTATTCAATAGCTATAAGAATATATCAACATGTTGATTCTTCGAAATTTGTAAAGCACGATCTCTGGCCATTTTCATCTACCCATCCGGAATTTGTATTGCTGTTCCAGTACACATTAGATGTATTTCCGGATTCATTAAGCTCAAGCCAGTTTTCCGGGCCGTCTTTTTCGTAATTAACAGTAAACTGTTCTGCAGATTCGGGATCAGAAATATTCATCGTCAATGTATAGCTGTTTTCTGACTGTTTTTGCCATGAATAGGCCATCACGCTGACTCCGCCGTGTTCCGGTGAATGGAAATTCCAGGTGCCGCTGTTTGAATCATTACTGGTTTCACCGCTTAGCAGAAGCGCATCACTGACAACACCATCACCCATATCACCGGTAAAATATATTTGCCAGTTCATTGAATTACCCGATGGAGTTGCAACAATGCGAATCGTAAATTCTTCGTTTGCATTATTTAATGCCTGCAATTTATTAAAACCGGGCCCAAACATATCTTCACTGAAATTAATCGTCCATACCCATGAGTTTCCGTCCGATTCCGGCTGGATACCCATCATCTGTGCAAAGAAAATAAAAGAAGATCCTATATCAGCAAATCCGCCTGCTCCCAGCAAACTATTTCCCTGGATAGCTTTAGATTTTGCCTGGTTGTACGTTTCATGTTCTTCTGTATTGGGAATCTCATTTTGCTCGAAAAACGACATATCCACCTGTGCCGGTGTAAAATCAGATGGAAGTGAAGGTGGTTCGTCTGAACCCGGCGATGTCGAATCATCCGAACAGGCGTAAAGTATGAGCATTGATGCTGCTATCAAGCTGAGTATATATGTTTTTTTCATCATCGTTTCCGTGTATTTAGTTGATAGTTAAATTGAGTTTGTAAATACCTTTCGTGGATTTTTCAGTGCAATTAATGTTGTATACAGAAAAAGCCAACCCGGTTAGAGTCAGCTTTTCTGTAGGATTATTAAGTCGATATATTGACTTCAGGCAATCAGAACCTGAACCTGACTCCACCAGTAATGTTGAAAGGCAAATCTCCAATTGTTGTGACTTTTGCTTCTCCAAACAATTCTATACTATCGAGTGCATAGTCTATACCAGCACCCAGATTTATACCAGTTGTTGAAAAAGACGTAGATCCAAACCCTCCTAAATCGAAAGACCAGCTCCAGTACCCGATTCCGGCCAGACCATAAATAGCCATGTCTTCGTCATTGACAAAAAGATAATGCCCGTCAATATTAAATTGAGTAGGAGAAAAATCTCCAAAAAAGAGTGATAAACTTGCCCCTGCCCTGATATCATCAGTGATTGAATAATAACCGCCACCTGTTATACCAATTTCACCTGTACCAACGCCTGTAGTAAATGTTAAACCACCGCCTGCTATAATATCACCTTCCTGGTTAATCTGGGAAAAAGCGGTATTACTGAGCCCAAATGTTAATAATGCTGCAA
>LKMJ01005304.1_pt1 | contig 12161 bp, 6 predicted proteins | sample 643391 | NCBI WGS metagenome assembly LKMJ01 (sample SAMN04112250, study PRJNA286221) | soda lake metagenome | biome: soda lake; feature: Kulunda Steppe; material: water; isolation source: sample PL-Br10 brine of Picturesque Lake | place: Russia: Kulunda steppe | collected 2010-07
CTATTGCCGGGGGTGGCCCTCCAAAGTCCCCCAGAACCCCCGGCATATTGTTGTACTTCGTCCAGTGTATATTATACTATGGATTCGACAGTTTGGCCAGTAAGCGAATTCTAGCATAATTCGATTGCTTTTATTATAGGTGTCACCAACCCGGCCGATTTCGTTGAGGGAGCATCTGTTTTAGCAATTCAAAATCGAGATAGCCGACAAATATAGCGAACAGAAGAACTGACACCACTGCCGAGACGAAGCAATGACCGCATATACTCTACTACAGTGACGACGAATGGATCATTTAGGAACTGGACACTTAGACTGTGTAGAGGGTATAGAGGTAATCTTCGAATATATCAATCACGATATCGAATATCTTCCATCGCGTCACTTACTCACGAATTTCGAACTCTCCAGACGACCGTCACCGCTGTTTTGTATTTCGTATTTTACGGAGGAGGTGTAGTTCATTTTCCTTACTCTGGAGTTCGTGATCGAGTTTTTCTGAAGACTTGTAGCCGTTGTCCAGCCAGATTAGTATCCGATCAACATCGGTATTCCGGTTGATGACAAAGAACGGGACTAGTTCGTAGAAGAGCTGTCGAAGAAACTCATTATCTCGTTCAGTAACTCTCACGTCAACCTGTTCATGAACGTATTCATTTCGTTTGTTTTTGATTTCCTTAACTCGCTCTTCGAAAAGGCTATCGCTTGAATCGTTTCGTACTACTGATTTGATTCGTGGAACGATATCCTCCATTTTTTCATCTCCGAACAGACAGAGTGTCTCGATAGCTCTCCAGTAATCCAAAAACGCTCGACGCCGGTTCGGTTCTGTGGCTCCTGAGTGGAAATTCCGAAAAGCAGTTATTAATTTCCGTTCAATCCGATTAGAAGATTCCAACGAAGGAATCTGTGGATATCGAAACTCAACCCTCTCCTTTCGATCTAAAAGCATCTGAATGGCTTCCCGTGGGGAGATGTCATCGTCAAAATAGTAGTCGTGATATCCGTTTTTGTCCCGCACGAGATACACGAAGGGAGGCCGCAATTCAGACCACGGTCGATTCCAAACGTCTCCTTTATGAAATTGATTAGAATGGCTCCATGGTAGCATTGAGTAGATGATCTGGCCTAAGATCACCTCCAATTCACGCTCAACAAGTTCAATTGCATACTCTGGGTCGCGGGCCGTATATTCAATCTCCCAGTAAGTGAACTCCTCGTCAAATTCGTTTGGGCGCTCTCCGAATTGGTCTACGAAATCTGGGTCGTCTCGAGCGGGATCTGCATACTTGACTTTCCACTTGCTCCATTCAATATTATTGAAGATATAATTCTGATAAGCGATCTCTGTTCCGAGAGGCCAGTCTGAGATATTTAGAGGAAATCCCAACTGAAAATCTTCAAGATCGATTTGGCCGATTACGGCCGGTAATTCGTCAAATCTCGACATAAATTCTTCAATTGGGGAATCACTCCGCGCACTGTACGATAAGATATCTTGAATCTCAGACTGAATAAGCGAATTCGATACTCGGAGATCTTTTCCAGAGGCAGGAAATTCGTTGATGAAATACTGCATCAGCATATCTAAACGGCGGTCCCGAGCGTCTCCAACGTGAGTTCCTTCGGTACCTACTGAGTAGTCAACCAACTCAAGGGCCTCTCTCACTTTTGTATGATCCAGGTCAGACATAGTCAAGCAGTTTGTACTAGAAAAACAAACAGCTGCTAATAACTTTCCGTCATCTCCAACTGTTAAGAGGGCTGGGAAAACATGAAAGACTATGCCCACAAGAACGAATTTCAAATCGATTTACCTTCAAATTAGAACCTATGTCTGATGATCAACTTGCGGAAATTCGACGTCGACTCGATGAGGAACTCTCTTTGGAAAAATTTGAAGATGATCCTCGACCCACCGAAGAGGCAGCCACTCAGTTTTTCCAGGACCTCTTCGTCCAAATGCTCAATTTCGATATGAGTGTCTCGGCCACGGGACAGGATACTTGGCATGAGCTCCCAGCACATCGATGGCGAGACAATGCTCGGGCTGATGGAGCCCGATTATTCGCTGAAGCTGGTAACTTTCGGGTTATATATATTGAACTTGAAAACCTGACGCGAACAGCTGAGCGAAACGCAATCCAAAGCCTTACCAGATCTGACCGAAGGGGGGGTTGGGCTATTGAAGGATCTTTCCTCACGGTATTCCACGCCCCAAAGTCGGAAACGTGGCACCTTGTTACACCCTATGAGGAGGATTCCGACGACATCACTTCTGGCCGACCTGTACTCCGACGCTACACACTCGGCGAAGGAGAAACACACAGGACAGTTGCTAGTGCCCTCCAAGATATGGATGCGAGCCAAGGACGGCTCGCAGAACGGATCGACGAAGCATTTAGTGTTAAACCGGTAACTGAGGACTTCTATGAGAGCTATAAGAGCGTTTTCGACACTCTGAGCAACGAACTCCGGAATGAAGATATCGGTATTGAGGAAGCAGACCGGTATGCCCACATCACCCTAAACAGGCTGATGTTCTTTTATTATTTACAAAAGAAGGGCTGGATCGGGAACCAGAAAAATTTCGTCTATTGGTTCCATAATCAGTACTTAGAGTCTGACGACTCGGAGGAATTCCACAAAAAGTGGCTGTCCGCCCTCTTCTTTGAGGGGATGAACAAACCAGCAGGTGAACCGATAGATACTGATCTCCCAGAACAGGCCGAGAGAGCGATTTCCGAAATCCCACATATGAATGGCGGCCTGTTTGAGCCCACAGAACTTGACAACAACGACACGTACCTTTCTGATGAGGCTCTGAATACGGTCATCCGTGGATTTCTTGAGGAATACAATTTCACAGTTACTGAAGAAAGTCCATATGATATCGACGTAGCTGTCGACCCGGCGATGCTCGGCAAGATTTATGAATCGCTCATCGCTGAGCAAGAACGAGGTGAGGCGGGAATCTTTTACACTCCTCGTGTCGAAGTCGATCTAATGTGCCGTATGGCACTTTATGAACAGTTTTGTGACCACGCTAACGGCCTTGATGCCCAAAATAAACAAGATATTGTTGAGTTCATATTCAGTGAACCCCAAGAATGGAATCCAGATGACGCTGGCGAAACTGAGACACTAGAGGAGATACTCCACGAACTCCGGATCGTAGACCCTGCCTGTGGTAGTGGGGCATTCCTCGTCGGGATGAAACAAGTTCTCACCGAACTTTACCGTAAACTCGACACCACTCCAGATTACCATCTCAAAGAGCAAATTATCAACGAAAACCTCTACGGTGTCGATATCAAAGATTGGGCAGTCCGTGTTGCAGAGTTCCGTCTCTGGCTGTCGCTGGTGGAAGGAGAAGAAGAACTCCCGGACCAGCGACCGGTGCTCCCGAACTTCTCGTTCAAACTCAAAGTTGGGGATAGTCTGATACAGAAGCTCGATGGGGAATTCGTGTCTCTAGACACTCTCACACGAACCTTCAACGGAGACACGGGCGATCTCCTTACGGAACTAAAGGAGTTGAAGCGAGAGCACTTCGAAGGTGAGGCAGATCGAACTGAAGAGATCGAAGAGAAGCAAGTAGAGCTGCTCCGGAAGCACATCAACGGCCTAATCGAGAACCTCTCGACCGATAGCACACAGCAGACGCTCTTCGGAGATGAGACAGAGGACCTTGATGATAGGGCTGAAGAACGGATAGAGGAACTCGAAGAGATCCGGAACGCCATCGACGACGCTGGCGATACTGGATTCTTCATGTGGGATATTGATTTCTCCGATGTGATGGTCGAAGGAGGATTCGACATCGTCATCGGAAACCCGCCGTACGTTCGTCAGGAAGACATCATTGATCAAGGGATCCATCCAGAGCGTCTCGAGGAAATGGATGAAGACAAGGTGGACGATTTGAAAAGCCAATATAAGAATGATCTCGTCAATTACGTCGAGAAGACCTTCGATATTAAGCCGTACAAACGGAGCGACATCTACGTCTATTTCTATTTCAAAGGAATAGATCTCCTCCGTAAAGGAGGTACACTTTCATTCATCACATCGAATTCTTGGTTAGATATCGGCTATGGGAAGCGATTACACGAGGGCTTACTCAAATTAACCGACCTCTCATATATTCTCGGTAACACAAGCGAAAAGTCGTTTGAGGACGCCGATGTTAACACCTATATCACGATTGCAAACCGAAGGTCAGAAGAAGTTCTTACCGACCAGACACGCTTTGTACGATTTAATAGAGGATTCTTCGATTATGACTACGCCGATGAATTTGATGAATTCTTAGTATCGCCTGAAGAATCCGCGCAGGATGTTCCATTAGATGATGAAGTAATGAGCGTTACCACAACAGATGGTATACGTATTGTTTCGATCCCTCACGACAGCCTGTGGAGGTTAGGGGGCGGAACCACTCAAGAACTTGATCAAGGAGAGCCAGATCAAGTATTCTCTGAAGAAGTTGGGCTCGTTAGTAATCAGTCATCATTAGAATCATATGGTCAAGAAGGACATCTCCCCACCGGTTCGTATGAAGACGGAATCTGGGGACGCTTTATTGAGGCCCCCACACTCTACTTCACAATATGGAGAGATGCAGGCGATCAATTTGCTACTCTCGGATTATTAGTCAGCGAAGAACAAGGCCTCAAACGTGGGACGACAAGCGGGGCAAACAAGTTCTTCTTTGTACCTCGTCCAGGAAACGAAAACACCACTTTTGATTCTTCGGTAGATGAAGAATCCGGAGAGCTAATTCTCACACACAAAGATAAGGAAGAGAGTTACCGTATTGAAAAGGAATTCTGGATGAGAAATGGAGAAGAAATTCCGGATAGATTTATTGATAATTTCGATTATATATATGAAGAAGACGATATATCACTGGTTCCGGATCTTATTTTAGTTAAAAATAGAGAAATAAAACAGAGCCCTATCAGACCCAACCACCTAAATTCGGTGCATATACAGATTGAAGGCGATAAGAATGATTTAGATGACAAGAAAGTAATGGACTATATTCACCTTGGGGAGGAAGCAATCTGGGGGCGGACAAATAAACCATTACCAGAAAGACCAACGCTCAGCAGTACACCGTGGTACGAACAATCCAAATGCCAGAGCCCATTTTTACTCTTGAATCGAACGTTCAACGCCAACTTCCAGTTCCACTATAATCCTTGCCTCTTTGAGGTGGCTGACAACTTCTTCTATCTTCCTGAACCTGATTTTGTTACACCAGAATATCTCGCAGGGTATATGAATTCGACACTTGGTTGGTTTATGACTGAAGTGACAGCGAGAGCGTGGACCAATACACTCCGTATGGACAAGTTCGAATATCAACAATTGCCTATATTGACAGCTTCAGACGAGATCGGCGGGAATATTGAATCCAAACTTGAGAGCGTTATGAGTAGAGACATCGGAAATGTATTTGAAGAGCTAGGCACCTACAATCCAGATAACTTCAATATTAATGATATGAATCAGGATAGGAGGAAGCTTGATGAACCGTTCCTCAATGAGATTGGATTACAATCAGAAGAAGAATTAGAAAACTTCTATCAGGTTATGATCCAAATGGTTCGAGACCGATTGATGAGACAACCAGGAGAAAATCCATCACTTTGTGAAACTATTTCCGAACATAATCCCCAATACGATTATACTCGATGATATAAGGCTCTCTGTGATTCTGAAATAATGTGTTTAAGAGTTTGAATCGGCGGTGTTCAAGTAAGGATTGAAGAATGAGGCGTCGTTTTTAGTGAGTGACCATTGCTAGAAAACGAACGCCTCAGCGTTAGTAATGATCAGATCGACTTAGGTTTTGTGGAACGAGAAGCGACACCGTAGTTTTTTGATGAAACTCAGTATTCAGCTGCATCTATCTGTTTATTTTTGACTTTCGGATACTGTTCGTGTTCGTGAAGTGTTCGGTGTCAAGCGTGGTTGATCAACGGTACATAATTGGGTTAACAGATCCGATCTACAGCCAGAATCTGGAAAGAATCTGGATCACGTTGCGGTTGATGAGGCGCGCCATACACGCTAATCCATCGCAATCATGGATAAGAGATACAACGAATTTCTCACGAAACAGGCATTCACCAAAATAATGAAGTGTAGTGCCGGATACTCACGTACATAAACAGAACAAAATAAAAAATGAGCAATAACAACTCTATCGGAATTATCGATAACCGACGCCATTCGCATTTAGATAAGGTTCTGAAGTCAGGTCTAGAAAGTGAGGGGGTCGACCGTGTCCGGATTGCAGTCGGATATCTCTATATGAGTGGACTCAAGCGACTCCGTCCTGAGTTGGATGAGTTCCTCGATGGAGGAGGAACGCTTCAAGTTCTGATAGGGAATCCAGATCAGCAAGGGTTAGACGAACTGATTGAGGCACATCAAAATCTCCGCCTCACTGGTACAAAATTTCGCCAAGCAAGTAATGTCCAATGGAGCGAACGCCCAGAAATAAAGGGGAATACAGCTGATAACTATGCAAATCAGCTACTCTACGAGGACCCAACAAAAGACAACCAAGCGTTCTTTACGAAACTTGTTGAGTGGTTAGAACAGGGACACATACAACCAAAACTCTATCTTCAAGAGAGATTTCACGCAAAGGCGTATCTATTCGAGAAAGACGAGGGAGATATCTTCCAACCAAAAGATGTGGGTGTCATCGGTTCTTCCAATCTCAGCATCAGCGGACTCCACAGTAACACCGAACTCAACGCGCCAGTCTACAACGAAAAGGTGGAGCAGCTGAAACAGTGGTTTGACGATCTGTGGGAGGACGCAGAGGAATTCGACGCCGAACTCTTAGATGTATTCGAAGACTCGTGGGTGGCGAACAACCCAGGGCACATAACTGCCGAGGAAGATTCACCGGCCCTCCCTAATGAGGAACTGCCTGATGAGACCAGAGAAACTCTTCGTGAAGTGAGTAGCGGAACAGGGCTGCCCGCTCCCTATATTGTCTACACGAAGATCCTATATGAACTCTACAAGGAAACCCTCGAAACCGCCGAAGACTACCTCCAATCATTCGACGTGTACGAGGATCTCTACGATTTCCAGCAGTGGGCCGTGAACCGTGGAATCCGTATCACTAACAAGTACGACGGCGTGCTGGTATCCGACGTCGTCGGGATGGGAAAGACGTTTGTCGGTCTCGGCCTGCTTGAACACTTCCACGCCCGTAATCGGCTCCAAGGAGAGAAAGGAAAGATGCTGATCGTCTCTCCGAAGCATCTCCAGCCGATGTGGGAACGGATGGTCAACAAGCGCTACAATTTCAATGCTGAGGTCATCAGCCTCGGACACGTCTCGAAAGAGGACTATCACGAGGTGCTTCTGGAGGAACACGACGATACAACAGTCTGTCTCATAGACGAAGCTCACCACTTCCGTAACGACGACACGAATCGATACGATAACATTCAGTCATTCCTACCCACGGTCAACCAAACGATTCTCCTCACCGCGACGCCGTACACGAAAAGCCCTTGGGACGTCTATAATCAGATCAAACTCTTCCACATTGAGGATATTACGACAATTCCGATAACTCCGCCGAACCTCTACGAATTCACGAGCATGACTGAAAATGGTGAGAAAGATCTCTCAAACCTACTCAGCCATGTGATGGTTCGGCGGACTCGGCAGGATATTATCGATCAATATGGTGAAGAGGACGAAAACGGTCGAGAGTACCTCCAGATGGGAGGCGAGCGGCGCTACCTTCCTGAGCGACATCTTCAAACAGTAGACTACAATCTACACGAAACGTACTCGACAGGAGACGGTGTCAGAGATTCTCTCTATGATACCATCGTTAAAACGCTTGAGGAACTTACCTTTGCCCGCTACTCACTCGGTCAAGAAGATTACCTGAGGGACGAATTTGCCCATCAGGACCCGTATCAGAACCTCTCGTCGATGGGACGTAGCATTCGGGGGTTGATGAAGTCCAACCTTCTGAAGCGGCTGGAAAGCAGTGTTCATGCGTTTTATACTTCTCTGAACCGCATGCTTCAGAGCTACGAATTGTTCCGCGATCTGCTTGATGAAGGAACAGTCGCTGTCGGGAGCGACGTTTCAGACCTTATCAATAGCGGCGAGCAAATCGATTACATTCTCGAAGAGATTGATCGGATGGTTGAGAAAGGCGAATATGCTGAATATCACACGGAAGCGTTCCACCTCGACGACCTCAAACAAGATCTTGAAGTGGATATTCGGCTACTTTCAGAACTTCAGGCTACTCTTGAGCCTTTCCACGAAGAGATCCAGCAAGACTTCTCGATGGACGACAAAACGGAGCAACTTCGTCAGCTGATTACTGAGCTACAGTTCGGCTCGCACAATATTTTGGAACGGGGTGACCATGCCGAGAAACTCATCGTGTTCACGCAGTTCACCGATACAGTCGATTACTTAGAGGCGGCATTTGAGCAATTTAAACAAAGTGGTCGACTTCCAGGAGATGTAGAGTTCGCGAGCGCGAGCGGAGACTCGTCAAATGTTGAAGCGACGATCCAACGGTTCGCCCCAGACGCAAACGATGCTCGCGATCAGGTGGATCCAGAAGATGAGATCGACATTCTGTTCGCGACTGATGTCGCTGGCGAGGGGGTTAACCTCCAAGATGCCAATCTTGTCATCAATTACGACCTACACTGGAATCCCCTCCGTCTAATTCAACGGATCGGTCGGGTAGACCGCCTCGGTAGCGGCCATGATGATATCTATGCACTAAATTTCCTCCCAGAAACTGAACTCGAAGAGGAACTCGGAATCGTTGAGCGGGTAGAAGATCGCGTTCAGGAGATCGGTCGTGTACTGGGAGAAGACGGAGCCATCCTGAGTCCAGAGGATAATATCAATCGGTCCTATATGGAAGATATCTACGCCGAAGAAGATATGGAGAAGGTCGAAGAAGACGTCAACGAAATCATTGGGAGTGACGATCTCATCGGCCCCGCAAGTAATCTCCAAGATCTCAAGCAAGAGCACCCAGACCTGTTAGGTTGGCTTGAAGACAGGGATGGTATTCGAAGCGCAATGGAGTGGGATAAGGAATACGATGGTGTGGTTATCATTTACCGACAGGGAGAATATACTACCCCTTATTTGGTTACATTCCCTGCTGATAGCGGAAAGACACTCCAATCGCAAGAGAAGGATACCGTTATTGAAACCATCACATGCCCTGTTGACGAACCTGTGGCAAACGTTGATGCTGAACTCTTCGACGAGCGGTATGAAGAAGCTGTTCAGGTCGCTCGTACCGAATTTAATGAAGATATGGGAGAGCGGCATCGGTTCCAGAGAGAAGCCCAGCAAGGAGCAAGCGTCGATAGAGACTACGTTGTCGATGGACTTGGTGAAATCGCTGATTCTGTTGAGAATCCAGATCAACAGCAGACTCTCAATCGATACCAGGATATCATAGAAACCGTATCAGCTGATCAGATTCTCAATGAATTTGGAACTCTACGTGACGAGGAGGTGACTGGTGATGAGCTCGTTGAGGCGGTCATAGAAATCATGTCACGCTACAATCTTGAAGAACGATACACGGAACGACAAGAGTGGGCTGAACAACAAGAAGAACCGCCACACGTTGTGGCAGGTATGTATCTCAAAGGTAGTTTTGAGTAATCTTTGTCGGGATGTCAACGGAGTCTCGCTGAAGTTCAAATACCTGTAGGGAGTAACTCTAACCGTGGCTGAATTAGACCAACTGCCCACCACAGACTCTGGACACATCGTAAAGCAACAAGCGATGAAATGGATGGAAGGACTAGAGCAACCAAGTGAAGAAGAACTCAAAGATGCCGTGATTCCGAAGCCCTCTGACTTCGCAGGCAGTAAGTATCCAACAGAGATCTCCACGGTTCGAATTACCGGAACTTCTGAATTTATTGAAGCAGCAGGATCCCTATTCAAGCCCTTACTGGATCTTGAAGATGAGAATACCCGTGTCGAAGTCAATCTTCAACGTACGGAGGATCGAGATACTGGAGAACTAACTGATAATTATGCGCTTTACCTATCTATCGCCGAGCGGGGATGAATCCAAGACACCAGTTTACTCATTAAAATACAGAACACTGACCGCGTGCCACCAGCTACCTAAACTCCAGCTCAGCGACTATACGCATTTCACAATCGAAGAGAACCGAGCGGACACTCAGCACCATTGAAGCACTCATCGACAACATGCACCTCAAAAGTGAGAAGGAAGAGTGATCAAGGATCTAAACAAGGTTGAGCGATCAAACTCCGTCGTAATCGGGTTATACGATTACTCGATCAAAACGGCACCTCTAATTAACAACTAGACATTACATTTTCAAATAGAAACAGTAGAGGCGAGGTGTTGACAGCTAATGCTGCCGATCCGAATTTCCCGTTTATATTCTATCTTTAATATCGAGATCTATGAAAGCATCAGTGACGACATCATGATTATCAGTGAGTCTCTGGTTTACCCCAAAGTTAGCATTATTATGGAGAACCTCATGGAGATCAGGATACTCCTCACGAACATCGACTGCTGCAAACTCACCCCGATCAAAATAAACCGACTTGAAGAAACGATCCGTTCCATTCGTGTCGGTCAGCTCTAGGAAATCCAAACAACCAGGAGACACGCGGCCAACCACAACCTCTTCGTATTCTTTAGTATGGATTACACCATATCCACCGTTCCGATTGATAGTCAAAATATTTTCGAGTGCTTTCTTTGCAGCAGTTTGGTGATTATCTTTGGCCAGAGTGTAGTCCCATTTGGCACCCATTCCCCAGTCAAAAACTGCAGTGCCATCCAGGGTAAGTTCCGAACAGGTTTGTGAAGGGAGTGCAGGGTTATTACGGTGCATGAAGACGACCGGACGATCACCAATTTCGAGGTCTGAGAGATCTGACATCAATTATAATCCCTGAGACTATCTATTTAGTTGTAACGTTTTACCACCTTATCATCGTTCACTATATTTAAGAAACTTATATATTTATACCATGTAATAAATCGATTGTAGCTGAAGACACCAATTCATGCAGTATGTCGGGCTCAATAATTCAAAAAAAACATTCCGCTGTCATCAGAGATATACGAGATCTTAGAAATTTACGTGTGTTTATTTGAAAATACAGTCATCAAGGCTGATCTTATACGGTCCATCTTTATTACATTCTCGGCAAAAATCCGGTTCAGGAGCTGATTCTTTTGGGAAATTCACGTAGTTTAGTGTGTTACAACGCAGGCATTGATATGCTCCCACATCTATCCATCTTTGAGATCTTCTGTCACCAGATACGCCTGTACTGAACATTGTCGACAAAAAACTGAGCTGGGACAAGAAGGTGCGCCGTATCATACCTGAGAGTCTCAATACCAGTATATCAGCGTTTGTGTTTACTTTATTACACTTACCGTTAAAACGCTGATTTTATATATTAGATAAATTTCCTTCTGTCTGTCGCAAATGCTCAAAAATTCGCCTCAGGCCCGTTATACGTGGAAAATCTCTATCCAAGTCGATGATGGTAGAGATGTTTCTCTGTATGAAGGTCCCGTAAGCCAAAGCGCTTTCGGGAAACTCTTTGCTATGTGGATCAAAAATAGAGGTGACCTATCGCAGTGGGATGATGCAGGAATATTCGGGGCAATTGTAAGCGAGTATAGTGATTTGACTCCTTCTGTAGTTGCTGTCTGGCTTGGTCTCACACCGGATCATCTGTCTTCATCTCAAAAAGTCTATGATGAATTAATTGAATATCACTGTACGATGGTTTGGAAATTAAGATATGTCAATGGGAATCGTATGAAAATCACAAGATCAGTTGAAAGGCACGCTGATTCGTAGCATACCCGTCGCTCATCGGCTCAGCTCCATCGTCGAAGATAAAATATCACGGCCTACACGTATTCAGGTCAATATGTCTGGTGATCATCAGAGGCAGTCCTACCAAAGCATCTATGAATCGAGTTGTTCAACAAAACGGTCGCGAAGATCAAGATACGATACCTACACAACCCGGCTGATAAGTTCCTCAATCAACCAAGCCGATCATAAGAACCTCGCGGGGGAGAGGGCCCTCAAACAGGA
>LKMJ01005305.1_pt1 | contig 12160 bp, 9 predicted proteins | sample 643391 | NCBI WGS metagenome assembly LKMJ01 (sample SAMN04112250, study PRJNA286221) | soda lake metagenome | biome: soda lake; feature: Kulunda Steppe; material: water; isolation source: sample PL-Br10 brine of Picturesque Lake | place: Russia: Kulunda steppe | collected 2010-07
CATCCTCTACCCGATCACACCCAGCGAGCAGATGCGCGATGAGCTGATGAACACCGTGGCCCCGGTCTGGGATGGCAACGAGACGTGGCTGATCCTCGGGGGTGCCGGCTTGCTGGCCGCTTTTCCGGCGGTCTATACCATCTACCTGCCGGCGCTCTACCTGGGCGTGTTCCTGATGCTCGCCGGGCTGATCTTCCGCGGCGTGGCCTTCGAGTTTCGCTTCAAATCCTCGAGCACGCGCTGGTTCTGGAACGCCGCCTTTGCCGGTGGCTCGATCCTCGCCGCGGCGGCCCAGGGCTTCGTGGTCGGCACCTACATCCAGGGCTTCGAGGTCGAGGGCTTCACCTATGTCGGCGGGCCGTTCGACTGGTTCACGCCGTTCACGGTCTTCACCGCCGTCTCGCTGGTGATCGGCTACGCGCTGCTCGGTGCCGCGTGGGGGGTGCTCAAGACCGAGGGCGCCACCCAGCAGTGGCTCTACCGGGTCACGCCCTGGCTGATCGTACTGCTCGCCATCTGCCTGCTCGGCATCTCGGTCTGGACGCCGCTGACCTCGGAGCGGATCCTGGAGCGCTGGCAGGAGGCGTGGACCGTCCTCTGGCCGCTGCCCCTGCTCGGTCTCCTGGCCCTGACGGCGTGCTGGTACGGGATTCGTCGTCGCCTTGAGATGCTGCCCTTCGTGGCCGGCCTGGGCCTGTTCGTCACCGTCTACCTGGGCTTGATCGCCAGCCAGTGGCCGTACATGGTCCCGCCGGAGATCACCTTCCGCGATGCGGCCTCGGCCCCCGAGGCGCAGCTCTTCCTGCTGCTGGGGATCCTCTTCCTGCTGCCGATCATCGTCGGCTACACGGTTTGGACCTACTGGATCTTCCGCGGCAAGGTGCGGGCCGGCGCGGGCTATCACTAGGCCGTGAGCGCCTCGGCGGATGACCGGGGGGCCGGCACCCGCGCTGCGGGGCGCTGGCTGCTCGATCAGGCCCACCTGGCCCGTGGTGCCATGGCGGCCACGGTCGGGGCCGGCTTGGCCGATGCCCTGCTGGTCGTGGTCCAGGCGCTGCTCATCGCCTGGATCATCGACCAGGCCGTGATCCACCAGGTGGCGCTCTCGGAGCTGACGGGGACGCTGGCGCTGCTCGCCGCGGTCTTCCTAGCCCGGGCCGGCGCGACCTGGGGGCGTGCGGCGGCGGGGGCGCGGGCTGGGTGGATCATCACCGCCGCGGTCCGCCGGCGCCTCTACCGTCATCTGGCCGATCTCGGCCCAGTGCGTCTGCAGGCCCATCACAGCGGGTCGGTGGCCAGCGCCCTGGTCGAGCAGGTGGAGGCCCTGGAGGGGTACTACGCCCACTACCTGCCGCAGATGGTCCTGGCGGTGACGGCGCCGGTGCTCTTTATCGCCATCGTCGCCGCGGTGGACCTGCTCGCCGGGCTGCTGCTGCTCATCGCCGCGCCCCTGGTGCCGTTGTTCATGGCCCTGGTGGGGATGGGGGCGGCGCGGCTGTCGCGGCGTCAGCAGCAGAGTCTGGCGCGGATCAGCGCCCACTTCCTCGACCGTCTCCGCGGGCTGGCCACGCTGCGCATCTTCCGCGCCACCGCGGCAGCCGCCGAGGCGGTGGAGGCGGCCGCCGAGGAGTACCGGCGGCGCAGCATGTCCGTGCTGCGCGTCGCCTTCCTCTCCTCGGCGGCGCTGGAGCTGATCGCGGCCATCTCCATCGCCCTGGTGGCGATCTACGTCGGCTTCTCGCTGCTCGGCTATCTGCACTTCGGGCCGGGGCCGGAGCTGGGGCTGTTCGCCGGGCTGTTCATCCTGCTCCTCGCCCCGGAGGTCTTCTTCCCCCTGCGCCGGCTGGCCCAGCACTACCACGACCGCGCTGCGGCGGTGGGCGCGGGGGCGGAGATCCTCCAGCTCCTCGATGAGCCCCTGCCACCGGCCAGGGTCAGCGAGGGTCAGCCGGTGGCGCCGGTACAGCGCGATGCCCGGACCGACCTGCCCGTGCCCCGTCCGGCGCCGGTGCGCTTCGAGCAGGTGGTCGTCGCCTTCCCGGGGACTGCGGCAGCGGCGCTCGACGGTTTCGATCTCAGCATTCCTGCCGGTCAGCGGGTGGTCATCTCCGGGCCCAGCGGCGCCGGCAAGTCGACGCTGCTCCACCTGGCCGCTGGATTCCTCCAACCCGATGGTGGTGCCGTGACCGTGGGTGGGGTGGCACCGGCGGCGGGTCAGGCCGCCTGGGTGGGGCAGCGGCCGTGGCTGTTCCACGGCAGTGTGCGCGAGAACCTGCAGCTGGCCGATCCGCAGGCCGATGACCCGAGGCTGTGGGCCGCGCTGCGTCACGCCGACCTGGATGCGGTGATCGCCGCCCTGCCGCAGGGGCTCGACACCCCACTGGGTGAGGACGCCCACGGCCTCTCCGGGGGACAGGCGAGCCGGCTGGCCCTGGCCCGGGCGCTGCTCTCCGGGGCGCCGTTGCTCCTGCTCGACGAGCCCACGGCCGGGCTCGACCCGGACAGCCGCGAGCGGGTGCTGGCGGCCGTCGCCCGCCTGGCCGATGGCCGGCGGACGGTGCTGATGGTCGCCCACGACCGCGACACCCACGACTGGGGGGACCGCCATTTGGTGATCGCCGCCGGCCGTTGCGTGGAGGATCGCCATGCGTGAGCTGATCCCCTTCCTGCGCGACCTGCGTCCGGAGCGCTGGCGCCTGGCCCTGGGCACGCTGTTGCTGATCGCCACGTTGGCGGCGAGCATCGGCCTGATGGGGCTCTCCGGCTGGTTCATCACCGCCACGGCGGTGGCCGGGGTGACCGGTGCCTACCTGGATATCTACCGGCCGAGTGCCGGGATCCGGTTCTTCGCCCTGGCTCGTTCCATCTCCCGTTACTTCGAGCGCCTGGTCCACCACGATGCAGTGTTGCGCACCCTGGCGCGGCTGCGCGGCTGGCTGTTCCGGACCCTGGCCCCGCTGCCGCTGGCCCAGGTCGGCCGGCTGCGCCGCAGCGACCTGCTCAACCGCATGACGGCGGATGTCGAGGCCCTGGACAATCTCTACCTGCGCATCGTCGGCCCCACCCTGGCCGCGGTGGTGACCCTGGGGGCCACCGTGGCCGTCCTGGTGCTGGTCGCCGGCCCGGCCGGATGGGCGGTGGGCGCGGTACTGCTCGCCGGCGGCGTGCTCCTGCCCCTGTGGGCCTGGCGGCGCGGGTCGCCCCACGGCGAGGCCGTGGACCGTCACTTGCCGGCGCTGCGCGGTGCCGGGGTCGATGCGGTCCAGGGCCTGGCGGAGCTGCGCGCCTGCGGCGCGGTGGCACGGCACGAGCAGCGCCTGATGGCGGCGGCCGACGGCCTGGCCGCGGCGCGGGCGCGGGCGGCGCGGCTGACCGGCGCCGGGGAGGGGGCCGTGGGGCTGCTCGCCCACGGTGCGCTGCTGGCCGCGCTGATCGTAGGCATCCCCCTGTACCAGTCCGGGGCCGTCAGCGGACCGCTGCTCGCCCTGGTGGCTCTGGCCGCACTGGCCGCCGGAGAGGCGCTGACCGCCCTGCCCGGGGCGTGGCAGCACCTGGGCCGGACCCGAGCGGCGGCCCGGCGCCTGCTCGAGCACGCCGATGCGGATACCGGCGCGGCGGCGCCGCGGCCCGAGGGGCCGCCGCGCCAGGCGCTGGGGCTGGCCTTGGAGGCGATCACCTTCCGGCACGAGGCGCACATGCCGCCCGTCTTGCGGGACTGCTCCCTGACCCTGGCGCCGGGCGAGACGGTGGTGGTCCACGGCCCGTCGGGCTGCGGCAAGTCGACGCTGCTCGACCTGGCGGCGGGGTTGGCCAGCCCCGATGAGGGCACGGTCACCCTGGGCGGCGCGCCCGTCGCCGAATTGCCGGAGGCCCAGCGCTTCGCCCGTTTGACCTACCTGACGCAGCGCACTGAGCTGTTCGCCGACAGTGTCGCCGGCAACCTGCGCATCGCCGACCCGGCGGCCGACGAGGGGGAGCTGTGGCGCGCACTGCACATCGCGGCCCTGGATGAGCGCGTGCGCGGTGCCCCGCGCGGCCTGCACGAGTGGGTGGGCGAGGGCGGTGGCCGGCTCTCCGGCGGCGAGGCCCGTCGCCTCGCCCTGGCCCGTCTGGTGCTGGCGGATGCCCCGGTGGTCCTGCTTGATGAGCCCTTCCGCGGTCTCGACGACGACACCGCAGCCTGCGTCGCGCGCCGCCTGGCGCCGTGGCTCGCCGAGCGCACCGCGCTGATCATCAGCCACGACCCGGATCACGCCCCGGCGCACGACCGACGCCTGGCCTTCCTGGAGCTCAACGCCCCCGGCGGCGAATAATCCGCCCCTGCGGCTTGGCATTCCGCTGGCCGGGACGGGATAATACCGGGCTTTCCCTGACCCGAGCGGAGACCCTCCATGAAGCGACACGTGGCCAGTCTCCTGGCGCAGGCCCTGGAGGCCATGCGCGAGGCCGGAGAGCTGCCGGCGGACCTCGAGCTGCCCGAGGTGCAGGTCGAGCGTGCCCGCGACCGCGCCCACGGCGACTACGCGGCCAACACCGCCATGGTGCTGGCCAAGACCGCCCGGCAGAAGCCGCGGGACCTGGCCGAGACCATCCGCAGCCGCCTGCCCGCCTCGCCGTCCATCGCCGACGTGGAGATCGCCGGCCCCGGCTTCCTCAACTTCACGCTCACCGCCGAGGCCCGCCGGGAGAGTGTCCGCCTGGCCCTGCACCAGGGCGCCGATTACGGGCGCAGCGACGTGGGCGCCGGGAACCGGGTGCACATCGAGTTCGTCTCGGCCAACCCCACCGGCCCGCTGCACGTCGGCCACGGACGCGGGGCCGCCTTTGGCGATGCCCTGGCCAGCGTCCTCGAGGCCGCCGGTTACCAGGTCCATCGCGAGTACTACGTCAACGACGCCGGCCGGCAGATGGACATCCTCGCCACCTCGCTGTGGCTGCGTTATCTGGAGGCCGCCGGCGAGACCGTGCCGTTCCCGGCCAAGGGCTATCAGGGGGCGTACATCGTCACCCACGCCGGCGAGCTGCTGGAGGCGGACGGCCGCGCGCACGTGCGCACCGCCGCCGAGCTGGCCGCCGGGCTGCCGGCGGAGGACGACGACCCGGAGGGCTATCTCGACGCGCTGGTCGCCCGCGCCCGGGAGCTGCTCGGCGAGACGGCGTACCGGCGGGTTCTCGACTTCGCCCTGGAGGCCATCCTCGGGGATATCCGCGCCGATCTGGACGCCTTCGGGGTGCGCTACCACCGCTACTTCTCCGAGCGCGAGCTCGTCGAGCAGGGCCGCATCGAGCAGGCCCTGGAGCGGCTCGACGCCGCCGGCTACACCTACCTCGCCGACGGCGCCCTGTGGTTCCAGGCCTCGGCGTTCGGTGACGACAAGGACCGGGTGCTGCGCCGGGACAACGGCCTGACCACCTACTTCGCCGCCGACGTGGCCTACCATCTGGATAAGATCGAGCGCGGCTTCGATACCCTGGTCAACGTCTGGGGGGCCGATCACCACGGCTACGTGCCCCGGGTCCAGGCGGCGCTCAAGGCCCTCGGCGTCGACGCCGAGCGGCTCGACGTGCGCCTGGTGCAGTTCGCCATCCTCTATCGCGGCGGTGAGAAGCTGCCCATGTCCACGCGCTCCGGGGAGTTTGTCACCCTGCGCGAGCTGCGCGACGAGGTGGGCAAGGATGCGGCGCGCTTTTTCTACGTCATGCGCCGCTCGGAACAGCACATGGACTTCGACCTGGATCTGGCCAAGTCGGAGTCGGCGGACAACCCGGTCTACTACTGCCAGTACGCCCACGCGCGCATCTGCAGCGTCTTCCGCCAGCTCGAGGAGCGCGGCCTCGCCTGCCGTGCCGGCGTCGACGAGGCGGCGCTGGATCGGCTCGATACCGAGCACGAGGCCATCGTGCTGGATCTGCTCGGGCGCTATCCGGAGGTGATCGAGTCGGCCGCCCTCTCCCGCGAGCCGCACCAGGTGGCGCAATACCTGCGGGAGCTGGCCGCCGCCTTTCACACCTACTACAACGCGGTGCCGTTCATCATCGACGACGAACCGCTGCGCGACGCCCGTCTGACCCTGGTGAGGGCGACCCGGCAGGTCCTGGCCAACGGCCTCGAGCTGCTCGGCGTTGATGCCCCGCAGAGCATGTAGCGGCGGATCATGGCGCAACGGAGCACCAAGTCTCGCAGCAGCCCGCGCGGCAAGTCGGGCAAGGCACGCGCCCCTGCCCGCGGCCGCGGCGGTGGTGCGCAGGCGCGCCGCACCGAGCAGCGCGCCGTGCCCGGCTTCGTGTGGCTGCTGCTTGGCGGCGTGATCGGGGCCGTGGTGCTGCTGTTCATTCAGTACCAGCAGGGGCGCGATGACGCCGCCCCGGTGGATCCGGCCGCCGAGGTCGAGCCTGCACCCGAGGAAGAGGCCACCGAGGAAGAGGACGAGCGCAGCTACGACTTCTACGAGCTGCTCATGCAGGACGAGGTCACCGTCCCCGAGGAGGACCTGGGCCGGGCCGACGAGCGCCGCACCGAGGACGAGGAGGAGGAGGCCATCTCCCGGGCCGCCACCTTCGAGGAGGGGCGCAGCTACCTTCTTCAGGCCGGCTCCTTCCGCCGCCATGACGACGCCGAGAGCATGCGCGCCACCCTGGCGCTGGTCGGCCTGCCGGCGCAGATCCACACCGTCGAGCTGGATGAGGGCGAGGAGTGGCATCGGGTCCGGGTCGGGCCCTTCGATGATGGGGACCGTCTCGATGAAGCGCGCAAGCGCATGGAAGACAACGACATCCAGCCGCTGATGCTGCGGCAGGACGGTTAGCGGTCAGGGTTCCGAATCGAGAGTGCCGATTTCAGAGTCCGGATGTCAGGGTTGAGCGGTTTGATGCCGGGGCTCTTGGCGGTGGGTCGGGTGCCCCGTTCTTTTTCCGGAGGAGGGATTTCATGATTGTGTTGCGCAGCATCCTGTTGCTCGCCACCGTCGCCTGCCTGGGCTTTCTGGGCTACACGCTCTACGCCGCCGACGTGCTCGGCGACCCGGCGGCGGTGGGGATGGAGCTGGAGACGCTGATCCTCAGCCCCTGGGTGCAGGTGGTCCTCGCCGCCTACTACCTGGGCGTGCTGTGCTTCCTGGCGGCCATCGTGGTGATCGAGAAGCGGCTGGCGCCGCGGATCATCTGGGCCGTCGTCGGCCTGCTGCTGACCTATCCGGCGCTGGTCTTCTGGCTGCTGCTGCGCGGCCTGCCGGAGATGGGCGAGCGCAGCAGCCGGCGCCTGCGCACCCTCGGCTGACGGCCCCGGGCGGCTGTCTCCGGGCGGGGATCCCCGCCCGGAGACAGCGGCTCAGCCGCCGCCCAGCTCGGCCTGCCGCAGCCGGTAGAGCGCCGAGATGTCCTCATCCCCGTACCCCTGCTCGATCAGCCGGTCGTAATCGGCCAGGGTCCGCTCGATCAGAGCCAGCTCGATGCCCTGGGCGGCCAGCACATCGCGGACGATGCCCAGATCCTTGCGGTGCAGGGCCAGCCGGAATCCCGGCGGGAAACGGTCCTCGACCATGTTCGGGCCGCGGTGCAGCAGCTGCCAGTTGCTGGCCGCCCCGGCGCCGACCACCTCAATCACCTGCTGCAGATCCAGCCCCTGTCCCTTGCCGTAGGCCAGGGCCGAGGCCACCCCCTGCATGACGCCGGCGACCATGATCTGATTGACCGCCTTGGTGGCCTGCCCGGCGCCCACCGGGCCCATGGCGTGGGCGGCGCTGCAGATCGGCTCGAGCACCGGGCGGATGCGTTCGAGCACCGCCGTATCGCCGCCAACCATCATCACCATGCTCCCTTGCCGGGCCCCTTCCGGGCCGCCGGAGACCGGCGCGTCGAGGAACGTGGCCCCGCTCGGCGCAATCCGCTCGGCGGCCTGTCGCGCCGTGTCCGGCGCCACCGTCGAGGTGTCGACCACCACCTTGCCCGGCTCCAGGGCGTCCACCAGGGCATCGAGCACCTCGAGCAGATCCGCGTCGGCGCTGACGCTGATGAAGATCACCTGCGCCGCGGCGGCCACCGTGGCCGGTTCGTCGGCCAGGGCCACGCCGTGCTCGCCAGCGAAGGCCTCGGCCTTCTCGCGGGTGCGGTTCCAGACCGCCGCAAGCTGCCCGCTTCGCGCCAGGTTGGCGGCGATGCCGCTGCCCATGGCCCCCAGGCCAATAACCCCTGCCTTCATGCCGTTGCCTCCTTGTCCGTGCCCCGGCGCCGCGACGCTCAGGGGCCTTCCAGATAGGTGCCGCCGAGCAGCCCGGCCTCCAGGTCGGCCAGGCAGGCGCGGCGGGCCGCATCATCCAGATCCGCGGCGGCCACGCGGCGCCGGTAGGCGCCGCTGAGTTCGCGCTCATCGAAACCCACCGAGCGCAGGACGCCACTGATGCTCTCGCCCCGGCTCGCCGTCACGAAGCGGTAACCGTGCTCGTCCACTTCGACGTTCACCGAGTCGGTGGCGCCGAAGAGGTTGTGCCGGTCGCCGAGGATCTCCTGATAGGCGCCGACGAGAAAGATTCCCAGCCACAGCGGCTCACCGGGCTCCGGCTCGGGCAGGGGCAGGGTCCCCTCCACCCCGTCACCATCGACGTAGAGCGAGACCGTGCCGTCGGAGTCGCAGGTCAAATCCTGCACCACACCGCGCCGGCTGGCCGGCCGATCGAGCCCGGAAAGCGGCACGATGGGGAAGATCTGATCGATGGCCCAGACGTCGGGGATCGACTGGAACACCGAGAAATTCGCGAACAGCTTGTCGGCGAGCCCCTCGTTGAGGGCATCGAGCACCTCCCGCTGGTGCGGGCGGCTCGGGTTGAGCCGGCCACGCAGACGCATGCCGATGGCCTGGTAACAGCGCTCGGCGTAGGCCCGCTGAGGCAGGTCGAGGACGCCGTGGAGGTAGAGCCCGCGCGCCTCCTGCAGGTAGTGGCAGGCGTCGTGGTACGCCTCGGTGGCCGGCCGCTGGGCGTGTTCCTCCAGGGTGCGGTAGAGCTCGCGCAGCACCTTCGGGGCGTCCGCCGGCGGCGGCTCCGGGGCGGCGGCCTCGCGGCTGTCGGTATCGATCACCGGCGTGACCAGCACGGCGTGGTGGGCGGTCATGGCGCGGCCGCTTTCGGTGATCAGCGTCGGGTGGGGCAGGCCGGTCTCGTCGCAGACCGCCTTCAAAGCCGCCACCACGTTGTGGGCGTACTCGGTGATGCTGTAGTTCATCGAGCAGAACGCCCGCGAGCGCGTCCCCTCGTAATCCACCCCCAGACCGCCGCCGACGTCCACCTTGCTCACCGGCGCGCCCAGGCGGCACAGCTCGGTGTAGAAGCGCGCCCCCTCCGAGAGGCCGGCGCGGATGTCGTGGACATTGGCAATCTGTGAGCCCAGGTGGAAGTGGAGCAGCTCCAGGTGCTCGAGGAGCGCGGCCTCGCGCAGCTCCTCGACCACGGCCAGGGCATCGGCGGCGGTCAGGCCGAACTTGGAGCGCTCGCCACCGGTGTTCTGCCACTTGCCGGCGCCCATCGAAGCCAGGCGCACGCGCAGGCCGAGCCGCGGTGCCACGCCCAGCCGGCGCGCCTCGCGGATGATCAGCCGCGCCTCGGAGCGCTTCTCCAGCACCAGGTGGACCTGCAGACCCAGCTGCAGCCCGCGCAGGGCCAGGCGCACGTACTCCGGATCCTTGTAGCCGTTACAGATCACCGTGCCGCCGGCAGGGGCCAGGGCGAGGACCGCCATGAGCTCCGGTTTGCTGCCCGCCTCCAGCCCGACCCGCCGGCCGTCGCCGACGATCTCCTCGACCACCGAGCGCTGCTGATTGACCTTGATCGGGTAGACCGGGCGGTAGGCGCCGCGGTAGCCGGCCTCGTCCATGGCCGTGTGGAAGGCGTCACACAGGGCATCGACGCGGTCGCGCAGGATCGCCGGGAAGCGGATCAGCACCGGCGCCGAGACGCCCTGATCCGGCAGCTCGGCGACGATCCGGCGCAGATCCACCGCGGGCGCGTCGCCACGGTGGGGGCGCACCTGCAGCCGCCCGCACGCCGAGACATCGAAGTACCCCTCGCTCCAGCGCGGTACGTTGTAGACCTCGCGGGCGGGTCGGCTGCTCCAGTCGTCGCTCATCGGACCGTCTTCGGCTGTGGGGGAGGCTGTGGCGCGGCGCGCCATACTGCCCGGGAATGGTAACATTCGCGCATCCGCAGCGAGCGGAGCCGGACAACAACCCCATTGGCGGAGGCGCGATGCGCGAGGGATGGTTTACCGAGGCGGTCGAGGACGAGGGCGTGGCCTTCTCCCTGGCCATCGACGAGCGGGTCCACGACGAGCAGAGCGAGTACCAGCACATCGAGGTCTACCGGACCCGGCGCTGGGGGCGGCTGCTGGTCCTCGACGGCTGCGTCATGCTCACCGAGCGCGACGAGTTCCTCTATCACGAGATGATGACCCACCCGGCGCTCTTCGCCCACCGCGAGCCGCGGCGCGTGGCCATCGTCGGCGGCGGCGATTGCGGGATCCTGCGCGAGGTGCTGCGCCACCCCGGGGTTGAGCACGCCCTGCAGGTGGAGCTCGATGAGCGGGTGACGCGGGTCGCCGAGACCCACTTCCCGGATCTGTGCAGCGCCAATGAGGATGAGCGCGCCGAACTGCGCTTCACCGACGGCCTGCGCTGGATCCGCGAGGCCGAGCCCGAGTCGCTGGATGTGGTCATCGTCGACAGCACCGACCCGGTCGGTCCGGCGGCGGGCCTGTTCACCCGGGAGTTCCTCAGCGACGTGCGCAGCGCCCTGGGGCCGGGGGGGATCGTGGTGCAGCAGAGCGAGTCGCCGCTGCTTCACCGCGATTCGGTCATCGCCCCGCTGCACCGCGCCGCCGGCGAGGCCGGCTTCGACGGCGTGCACACGCTGACCTTCCCGGTGCCCAGCTACCCCTCGGGGTGGTGGTCCGCCACGCTGATGGTCAACGGCGGCGACCCGCGCAACTTCCGCGAGAGCGACTCGGAGGAGAAGCCCTTCGAGACCCGCTACTACAACGCCGACATCCATCGCGCCGCGCTGGCGGTGCCCGAGCTGCTCAAATAGGCCCGCCGCGCCTGCGGCAGGTGCCCGCCCGGTGGCGGGTGCCTACCGCAGGCGGTCCAGGCGCAGGCGTTCGCGCTCGTCGAACAGCCGGCGGGCGGCGAACCAGACCGCCGCCAGGGTGCCGAAGCCGGTCCCGACGGTGATCAGGAACATGATCAGGATCTGGTACTTCACCGCCTCCATCGGCGGCGCGCCGGCGAGGATCTGCCCGGTCATCATGCCGGGCAGGCTGACGATCCCTGCCGCTGCCATGGCGTTGATCATCGGGATCATGCCCGAGCGCATGGCGTCGCGGCGGATCGCCTCCACCGCCACCCCCCAGGGCTCCCCCAGGGCCAGGCGGGCCTCGATGACATCGCGCTGCTGCCAGGCGCCGTCGGTCAGCCGGTCCACCGACAGGGCGATGCCGTTCATGGTGTTGCCCAGCAGCATGCCCAGCAGCGGGATGGCGTACTGCGGTTGATACCACGGCTGCGGCTGCACCAGGGCGATCAGGGCCAGCACCGCGACGCTGAACGACGACAGGAACATCGCCGCCGTACCCAGGCCGAAGCCCCAGAAGCCGGCAAAGCGCCGCTTCTGCCGCGCCATCACCTCATAGCCGGCGACCAGCAGCATGACCACGCCCATTAGCGCCACCCAGTAGAGCGTGGCGTGGGCGAACAGCGTCTCAAGGACCAGACCGACGAGCAGCAACTGGACCACCGTACGCGCGGCGGCGATGAGCAGCGAGCGCTCCACCCCCAGGCGCCCGGCCCACGAGAACCCGGCCAGGGCCACCACCAGGGCGCCGGCGATGACCAGATCCAGTGGTTCGAGGCGGATCAGCTCCTGGGTCACGGCGCCCCCTCCTCGGCGGTGCCGTGGCGGATGGTGAAGCGGTGGGCGTCCAGCCGGCGGACCTGCTCCGGGTCGTGGGTGACCCAGACGATGGCCAGCCCGCGCCGGCGCTGCTCGCCGATCACCCGTTCCACCGCCTCGGTGGTAGCGGTGTCCAGGTTGGCGGTGGGCTCATCGAGGAGCAGCACCCGTGGCTGCAGGGCCACCGCCCGGGCCAGGCCCAGGCGGCTGCGCTCGCCGGTGGAAAG
>LKMJ01005306.1_pt1 | contig 12159 bp, 9 predicted proteins | sample 643391 | NCBI WGS metagenome assembly LKMJ01 (sample SAMN04112250, study PRJNA286221) | soda lake metagenome | biome: soda lake; feature: Kulunda Steppe; material: water; isolation source: sample PL-Br10 brine of Picturesque Lake | place: Russia: Kulunda steppe | collected 2010-07
CGGGTTTCTCCATCACCTCGACGATCTCGCCGTACTCGTTCGTATCGAGGACGCCATACCGGGAGGCTTCCTCCCAGGGAACCTGCTCGACGAGAAAGGCCGCGTCGGCACGGTCTTCGCGCTGGCGATTGATCACATCTGCGAGGTTCGCCCGGAAGATGTTATCGCCAAGCATCAAGACGAAATCGTCGTCAACGTGTGGTTCCGCCTGCAAGATTGCGTGTGCCAGCCCGAGTTGTTCACGCTGGTGAGTGTACGTGATCGGGACGCCTTCGTACTCGTCACCGTAGCGTTCGATGATCTGTTCTTTCTGATAGCCCACGACGACGACGAGTTTCGTGACGCCAATCTCGAGGAGGTTGTCAAAGACGTCCTCGATCAAGGGTTTGCCATCGACCTCGACGAGCACCTTCGGCTTATCTTCAGTAAGCGGCCGGAGACGAGTTCCTTTGCCTGCGGCCAACACGACAGCTTGCATGTGTTGATTGGTTCCGGTGGGGCGACATATACTTTGTGAGCGGCACTCGATTCAAATCTCGCTATGGTTTGTATCTGATGGTAAACGGCAGGTTTCTCGAAACAGTGGTTCGGAACGCACTCGAGATGGCAAGTAGTGAAGCAAAATACGCAGCGGCCCCGAATCCGACCAAAACGAGGACGAAGGCCATATTGTAGTCGGCAATCCAGTAGGCCTCCCCGATTTCACGAGCGCCGTAGACGACCGCGCCCATGGCTATCGCAGCGAACCATTGACGTGCGATTTCAGCGTAGTGGACAGTAAACGCGACGTGTCTGCGTGCGTAATAGTATGCGAACAGAAGGCCGATACTGGCAGAACTCGCTGTCGCGATTGCCGCACCGACCCAGCCGATAGCATACACCAGCGCGAGATTCAACACGAGATTCGAGAGGACGAACACTCCGTTGGCTCTGAACGCCAGATCCGGCCTGTCGATTGCGTTGAGGGTGTTGAGAAGTTGTTTGTTGTACGAATAGACCAGAATCGCGACCAACAGGATAACAAGTACTTGTGCACCGACTTCGAAGCCACCACCGTAAATACGCATCAAGCGATCGCCGAGAACCGCCGCGCCGACGATGCCCGGAATCAAAAACAGCCCAGCGTAAGTAAGTGCGTCGGTGGTGAGCATCCGGACCATATCGTTATCACCTGCGGTGGATCGTTTACTCAGTTCGGGAAAGAGCGTATCCCTGATTGCGTTACCAAAAATGTCGAGAAATTCAGACACTGCATACGCAATTGCATAGATTCCGGTTAGTCCCGCAGGAACGAATAATGCGAGTACGAGGATATCCATCTCGCTAAAACTTTTTTTCCGCATGCTTCCGAGCCACGAATATTTTGCGAAGTCGAACAGGGCAACCACGTGTCGCCACTGGGGAACAATGAATGTCGGCCGCATGATCCAGAGGCCGACGGCGGCGACCACTATCGTCCCGAGAGCGTGACCGAAAAGCAGACCGTTAAGCTCCCAGCCAACGTAGACAAGTATAACCATAGCGAGGCTTCGGGCTCCTTCTTTTGCCGTAGTAAGTGGTGCGTATATGTGCACTCGATGGCTCCCTTTAAGACCGGAGCTGACCAGACCACTGAAAATCGTGACGATGAGCAACAGGATAACGAATTCGGCGACGGGTCGTCCAACGTATGCGTTCACCTGGTCTCGAAAAATCAGGACACCGACCGCGACGAGAAGAGTAAGTGTTGCCTTGATCAGTGTCCCGGCGGCGAGGTAGGCATCCGGTTCCTCGTCTTCGCTCATGCGCTTTACAATCGCTTTCCCGAAACCGACGCTCTTTACAATCCCTAACCAGGAGACGAGTGCAAGCGTGATGGCATAGAATCCATATATCTCCTCACCAAGTGTGCGGGTAAAATAAATAGTCGCCACAAAGCCAAGAACTGAACCAGCAAACTTCGAGATGAGATATATAACTGAGGTTTGACCGAGACGCATGAAATACGTGTGGATGAGTATCAATCTAGTGACTTAAGCATGTTCTTGTTCTCATCCGGTGTGGGGACTCGGAATGTTGTTACGTCGGCTGAGTAGTCGACTCGAGAATTGGCTCTCGACTTCCTGAAAGAATACCGTCGATTGCAGCTGACAACCGATCCGGGTCGACGATAATGTCCTTTCGACGATGATCACAGAACATCGCGTGGTACTCGAACCCGAGTAGCTTTGCGAGTCGATAAAATGTGGTCTTCTGTTTGTATCCAAACATCTCGAGCACCGTCGGATCCGTTCCGTAGACGAGATTCGCCAATCCAGCTCCGTGCGGAGAAACGACAAGTTCAGCGTTCGCAAACAGTTCGATCTGTTTCGAAACTGAAAGTGTCTCGAGTGCGTATGGAACGATATCGAACGACTCGAGAACCGCACGAACGTCTTGGTCGTTTGCCACTTGTCGAACGTTCGCGTTGTGTCTCGAGACATAGATCCGAGATGGCAGAGACGCATCTGCTGTCTCGTTTCCCTGCTGACCTCGTCTACGAAGCCACTCACACTCCATCCGAGAGGGGGCTGGATACGACGGCACGACTAACTGGTCGACACCGACGATTCCACGAGGGGTCGGTCGATACTCGAATGAATCGTTTCCGACGATTTCGAGTGACTCGAGAAGCCACGACGGCGGATCTGGGGGGATCAACAGCGTCGGCGGATTGCCAGTTTGTTCATAATATGTCTCGACGCCGACCAGTCGTGGCAGACACTCGAGTGTCCAGTGATAGTAATTCGGCCAGAGCGGGACGAGCGGTGTCGCAACCGAAACGTGGTGATCGAGGTGTGCCTGTGGCGATCGAATTGCCCGTCGTGTCTGTCGGATGCCGTTTTGTAACAGGCTCCGGGAAAGTATTTTTTCCAGTCGCGAGTTCGAACTCGTCTCGGCGGCGACTGTCGGTTTGATCAATTCACCGTGTGCAGTCACTCCGAGCCCAAACGGTCCGAGAACAGCCCCATCGCGGACTTCCGCGACAGACGGCGTTGGCGGAGAGTACGTGGACAGTCCATCGAACGAGTCCCGGTGTGGAAGCCGTGTTTTTCGCGGGATTTCGACGTCAGCGTCGAACGGGGATTCGAGTCCAACTGCGGTTGACTCCCAGCTCTGGGACGCTCGAGTCGACAACTGTGCCTGCTCGAGTATCCGAACGTCTCGAAACAGCGTCGTTCGTAGCAGCGAGCGCGTGAAGTCGTGTTCGACACTTTTTGTAACTGCTTCTCCGATTGTTTCTTTGATTCCGTCGGCAGTTACTTTTCGCCGAAGTCGACGCAGCGTTGCGGTCGATACCATCCTGGTCCTCGTTACCTATCTGTCGTGCTGTCTTTGTGCTAAGTCTTTCCGAACGTCTGCAAGGTCGGGATGGTCGAGATGCAACTGAGCCTGCTCAGAGAGTTCATCCACTGTGTTCGCATCTCGTATTTCATCACGGATCGCCTGCCATCGTGGATGTCTAATCCGAACGTGTACCGCGACCGACTCGAGTTCGAGAACTTTCGCCATTCGTAATCGGTGTGAGCCGCGTTTTACCCAGGCGACGTTCCCATCGGCGTCGATCGCAACGCCAATTTCACAGTCCCACCGTCGGTCTTCGTCGCTTTCTACAATCTCGGACTGGGAAATATAACCGTGTTGACTCATCGATTCGTACAATCGTTCCCACAACCCGTGCTCGCTGATTTCGTACTCGAGTTCTGACCACGTACTTCCATCTCGAAACCGTTGGATGAGCCCTTGGTATGTCGGATCAGCCGTTAGCGACTCGAGTTTCCAGTTACCCCCAATAACCCGGCCCCATACTGACGGTAATCCAGTTGCCCGATGCTCGATTTCCGTAGGATCGACACGAATGATTTTGAAGGGATCTGCGTCGGTGAATCGGGTGGGTCGAAGCAACCGTCCTAACCGAAGCAACGCTGTGTATCCAACCCGATAGCGAGGATGCATTCGCAGCCGATACCATCGCCACCAGAGATGCGTCCGAATTTCACTGAGAACACCTCCCACACCATCAGTCCGATACCGCGAGCTGAGGGCATGGGGATAGTAAAACAGGTTTCGAAGCCGGTCTCTCACTGCCACGAGTATGTCAAGAACAAGTACGCACTATATCAATGTGATTGTGTCGATCCTGTTACCCGTCTTTCGACCAGCTTACGACTGGACGGATATCGGGGTGTTCTAGATATTGGTGATACTGTTCCTCGAGCGCCTCGAGTGATCGCGCGTTCCGAATCGCGGTTCGAACGTCTTCCCACTGGGCGTGTCTTGCAACGACGTGGACCGGAATCGACTCGAGTTCAAGGACGTGTGCGAGTGCTAGTCGGTGGTTCCCATCGATGAACAACACCTCGCCGTCTCGCCCGATCGCAACGGCGATTTCTTCCATCGAGCGATCGAACCGTCTATCGAGGACGATATCTCGAAGCGGCTTTCCGTATCGCTCTTCCTGAGATTTGTACCCCTCGTTACGGATTCGTTCGTACAACTGCTCGACGTGCCTTGTTCGCTGATCGATGTCCTCGATGGTCAGCGATCCGTTCCAGTGGGAGTCTCCATTTTCGATTCGGTCTATTGCCTCACGATAGATATCAGTCTCTTCCCACGGAGTACCGTTCTCGAAACGATCAACCACGCTCCGGTATTTCGTCTGATCGTAGAGGGTGCGTTCCGTTCGGTCCCAGTCTCCCTCGAGGACGGCACCTAAATCGTCCCATCGGTCGAGTCGATGCGCTACAGAGTTGGTGATCTGATCTGTGGGCACCTCGATGACGTCGAACGGTTCAGTCGTTCGACAGTCACGACAGAGTCGGTCTCGGTATACATATCCAAGGTACCACCAGTATCCTTGATAGTTGAGATTCAACACTCGCAACCCTGCTCTGAGTGTTGGAATCATCCCGTCGTGTCGAAGGATACGAATCCCATCTCGAACCAAATCAGCGACAGCCATCGTATACACCACCCCAGACAGGATCTATCGTCAGCACGCGTCCAATTAGTTCGAGTGATAAAATCAACGTTCTGCATCTCGTAGCCCGTCGATCAGCCCGTCAGTCACGAGACCGCAAGTCTCGTAAATCGGGATGCTCGGGATCAACATTTTCTGGCACAGCCCCAGACTCGGAAACTTCATTTCGGATTGACTGCCACTCTGTATGTCGTACGAGTATTTGTACTGGAATCTCGTCGATTCCAAGCAGGCGAGCGATGCAATATCGGTGAATTCCTGCTTCAACCATCATTGTTCCATCTCGAGCGATCGCAACACTGATTTCGTGTGTTTCGATATGTCGTCTGTTTACCGTCCTGTTCCGACCTGGGTCTTCCTTTCGCTCCTCTAGTTCTGCAGATGAATAGTATCCGTCTGTCTCTATTCGTTCGTACAGTTCATCAACGTACTGACAACGTTGCTCGAGAAACTCTGCCGGAGAGGTGCAGTTCCATGCTCTACCGCTCTGTTGAATCTTTTCACACCCCATTCGGTAGTATTCGGTATCTTCCCAGTCAGCACCATCTTTGAATCGCTGGCGTAATCCCTGATACACACGCCACTCAGATATCGGTACTGAGTCCTGATCCCAATCACCACCCTGAACGGTTCCGATATCGAACCGTCGCTCAAGTTCAAGAGTCCTGATGTGTTGATCTACACATAACGGGTCTATCCAACGTACTGTAAGCGGGTGTGGGACGATTCCGTACCGAAATCGATTGAGTCTGTGCCGCATCGCAATTTCGAGTCCAAACGGTACCAACCGATCACGACAGAAATCTCGAGCCTGTCCGATCAATCGATACACCCCATCCTGTCGAACTATTTCCCAGGCCCGTTTTGGATAATACAGCATGTAATAGTTTAGTCCCATTTCGAGTCGGTTGCTGGTATATTTTACCCACGAACTCCGAAAGTCAAAATACAAAATTCAAAAACATGACTTTATCCTATTTTAGCAGAAAATACCATATGTCGTTCGAGAGCTTTATGAATTGTCCAACCAATCAAGAAACAACGAATGCCCGAATCTGCAGCGGATTCTGAATTGGGAACCTTCACGATCCACGAATTGTTGACACGTAGTGCGGAGTCAATTTTGGAATTACAACGGTCTGATGGTTCGTTTCCACCTGGCCGAAATTATACGTACGATGAACCAGAAACACCAGTACGGACAACATCTCACTGGGCAGTAACGCTTTCTGAAGTGTACGATTTCACTGGAAGGAAGCAGTTTCAAGACGCTGCAAATGATGCTATTGATTACTTGCTTAGTGACGAAGTTCGACCACACGGATATACCTTCCATTGTCGAGATGCTGATGGGTTAGACAAATGTAATGGGTTGATTGGTCAGGCGTATCCAATCAGGGCACTTGCTCACGCCGGATCAATCCTCGGACGAAACGACGCAATTGAAGTTGCAATTGATGTGTTCGATATACATCCTTTCAATTCCGAACTTGGACTCTGGGAACGCGTAGAAATAACCGGGGAAAAAATATCGTTCGATAGGACGTTAAACCACCAGATCATCTTTGCTTCCGGATGTAGTACCCTCGCATCTGAATCTACTGTTGTCCGCGATAGAATCTCCAAGTTTTTGGATTCTCTCGAGTCAAATATGCGCCTTCACTCTGATGGGGTAATAAAACACTATATTCGTCCACCTATACGAAAAATACTCCCGGTAGTTATACAACAGCCGAGACATTGGCCATTGGTGTTGAATGAGGTTGTGTTCCATTATTACTCTAGATCTGAGAAAAGAAAACAAAAAGAGATCAGATATCACCCGACGAATCTCAAAGGACTTTCGAAACTCCGAATGAGATTTCCGGACCACAGCTTCTGGGATGACAAAAAGACACGCGCACTATTGCAGGCGTCCAGTTCATACCAGAAATCGTTCAGAAACTCTGAAGGGCACGGCAGTGTAATTCCCGGAATCTGTTTGGCTTTGGCTGCTTATGGGTTTGAAAACGATGTGAATAGAATGAAAAAGCACATTGAGCGTGATTTACAAGACAGCTTAGATCACGATACCTATCTTTTACAGTCTAGTATTGTAGAAGATATAGAACAATCAGCAGGGCTCTCCCATCTGGTTGATCTTGAAAATACAACCGTAACTCTTCGTGAGCGTAAATAGGTGTTTATAATATTACTTACTGTCTTACGCATGTTCTCACTGCTTTCGGGGATACTGTCCATATGTTGTGATAAGTACGTCCCCAAATGTAACTGTACATCGTCTCTCGATATCTCTTGACAGTAGTCACAACGGCCGTCCAGCAGCACATTAAACGCAGAACTAAAACCTCAGTAGTGAGAACACAGACCAGATGTCTCGTCGTGTCTCCGTTATTATTCCCGTGTATAACGATCCAGAAGGGGTCAACGAGACTCTCGAGTCAGTTTGTAACCAAACGTACGATCAGTATACTGTCGTCCCGGTGGATAACAACTCGACTGACAATACACCAGAGATTCTCACCGAATTCAAAAATACGTATCCGGAACTTGTCTCGCCTCAGCAAGAGCCCAACGTACAAGGCTCATATGCCGCACGCAACACCGGAATTAAAAACACATCGAGTGAAATCCTTCTGTTCCTTGACGCTGACATGTGGGTAGAAGACACGTGGATTGAAGAGATGGTCTCTACTCTCGAGTCATATGACTGTGACTACCTCGGCTGTAACGTTGAGGTGGTAACCAACGATCACCCAACTGTTTGGGAAGTATACGAACAGTCTCTTTCATTTCCGGTACGGGATTATTTAGAGTCAGAACGGTTCGCCCCAACCTGCGCCTTAGCAGTCAGACGAAAAGTGTTCAACGAAGTCGGACTATTCGATCATCGTCTTGAATCCGGTGGTGATAATGAGTTCGGCAAACGGGTCCACCGTGCGGGATTCAAGCAATGTTATGCAGCCAACGTGACGGCCTACCATCCGGCACGTAATTCATGGGATGCGCTCCGGTCAAAGGCACTCCGAATTGGTCGCGGGCGAGCACAAATGCGGGCTTTTAATCCGCATTCTGGAGTGTATCCACACCCACTACATCCAACCCATTACCTTCCACCGAACCCCTTCCGACTCCGCAGACAGTTTGCTGGGTACGAGGTAGCTACTCATCTCTTGGTCGCGTTCTATGTACTCGAGTATGTGTTAAAATTGTATCAGGCCTATGGTACTGCCCACGAATCAGCAGCACTATTGCGATTTAATCATGGCACAAAATAATATGTCCTCTGTCGTTATTCCCGTCTATAACGACCCTGAAGGAATCGATACTACTCTCGACTCGCTGGTTTCTGCAACTAATGTGGATGTTGAAATAGTAGTTGTCGACAACAGCTCCACTGACCAGACCCCCGAAATTGTCGCCGAGTACGCAGCTGAATACGACCACGTCGAACTCGTTTTCGAACGCGAGGTTCAATCCTCCTATGCTGCCCGAAACACTGGCATAGAGCACGCCACGGGCGACATCATCTGTTTTCTCGATGCCGACCAGCGGGTCGCCGAAGGCTGGCTCGAGGCCGCCCTTACTCGCCTCGAAGAAACCGATGCCCACTACGTCGCGCCGAACGTCTCGCTTGAGGCACCCGATAATCCGTCCGCAATTTCTCAGTATAACCTCGTCTCTGGGTTTCCAATCGAGGGCTTTCTCGAACAGCATCACTACGCGCCGACGTCGTGTTTATTCGTCACTCGCGAGTTACTGGAAGCCGTCGGCGATTTTGACGAGCGACTGATTTCGGGTGGGGACCTCGAGTTCGGAAATCGGGTCTACGATGCGGGCTATGACCTCGTCTATGCTCCTGATTCGGAGGTGCTCCACCCGACTCGAAACACAGTCGGTGCGTTGGTCGGACGAAACGTTCGGATCGGACGCGGTCACTGTCAGCTGCAGCGGTACTATCCGGAACGGTATGGTCGAGTCGGCGTTCCTCCTCGCCCAAGTGGGATTCGACGCGAGCAGTACGACGAGTCGATGAATCAACTTTTTTACACCGCCATTGCACTCGCGATGACTGCAGCGCGTGGAGTTGGCTACTATCGTGAGTGTCTGCGTCTGGTTGGCGATCGAATCCGACGGGAAATTGGGATCTGACGACGGGTTTCGGTCACGTTGGTGAGCTCTCGTTATCGCAATAACTCTCGAGAGGACGAATCAACCGTCCAGGTGCCGTCGCTCCCTTCGCGCCACAGTCGGACGCGCGCGATGACGAGCGACAGGTGTGAGTCGAAGACGGCATAGGGTGCCTGTAGCGGCCCGAGCCGATCACGTTGGCCGAGACCGACGAACGCGAGGAGCGCGCAGGTTGCAGCTATGCCTACCGGTGGAACTGTGGTCAACAGCCCAAGGATGACAAGGGCGGTCCCACCGAGTGAGAGCCACGGCGAAATCGAGAGGAACCACCAGTTAAACGGGACGACGATCCATCCATAGAGGCCGTACCGACCGAACACGTCGCGGTTTCGGTCGAGCAGCTGTAACAGCCCCATAGCTCGTCTGTCCTTTCGCGCGCGCCGCCCGCGAAGATCCGACACGCTGGCTTCGGTAAACTGCATTGCCGGGTCCATGACCACCCGCTTTCCGTGTTTGCGGATGGAGACGGCGATTTCCGTATCGTCGGCCAGTGAATCCGGCTCGATTGGCTCGAAGTATTCTTTCCGGAACGCAAAACACGGTCCATGGACGATGAACGTCGAATCGAGATGCGACTCGAGGGCTTGATTTCGTGCTTGGAGATCGCGATATGACTCCTCGACCTCGCTGTTGCCGAGGACTTCGATCTGACGGCCCGTCACAGCACCAACTGACGAATCGGCGAGGGTTGCAACGGCGTGAGAGAGTGCGTCTTCGTGCAGACGAGAGTCACAGTCAGTACGAAAGATCACGTCGTGGCTTGCCGCCTCCACGCCGCGGTTGACCGCTCGAGCGACGCCACCGCGGTCGTCTTCTTCGACCAGCGTCACCGTCGGTTCCTCACGGCTACGGGCAAACTCCCTGACGACGGTAGCCGTCTCGTCTGCACTGGAATCGACGACGACGATTTCGAGAGCGGAGAGCGGATACGAAAGCGAACACAGGTGATCGAGAGTATCTCCAACGATCGGTGCTTCGTTGTACGTCGGTAGGATTACGCTCACTGGTTCGATTCGTTTTTGTTTGCGTGTGGGCGAGTTCGCCAGCGGAACGAGACGATGCGCGAGTAAATAACAGACATACGGAACGCCGGCTACCACGAGAGCAAGTACTCCGATCAGTACCAACGACATTAGTCCCGTTCTCCCGTTCACCATGCTTAAATGTTGATACTGTCGGGAACAGCGGGAGTTGATCAAGCGATGTGATCACCTTTCGTTCCGTGACATGCTAGGTATTCGACATAGATCACGAAACTGAAATGAGATAGTCAGATGATAAAGTTTATTCGCCGTATCCTTCTGGTGGGAGCTAATGAGTACGGAGACCGAACGAATTGACGACGGTACCGAGTCATCCCTGCTTGAACGGTGGGAAGACTGGTATCATATCCCCGTTATCGGGGTTGTTATGCTGTTTATGTTCTGGGTTCGAACCCAGGCGTATGAACAGTTTGCAATGGAAGATGGTGATCCCGCCCTCGCTGCGGTTGACTCCTGGTACCACTGGCGGACGATCGAATGGACCGCCGAAAACTACCCATGGACGATGCCGTTTGAGGTCTGGACTGGCTTTCCAAGCGGGAACTACGTCGGTCAGTTCGGGACGCTGTTCGATCAGTTGATCGTCACTGCAGCAATGATCGTCGGGCTCGGGGATCCGTCAACAGAACTGTTGTATACTGTCTCGTTGTTCGCTGTCCCCGTAATGGCCGCGCTTGTCGCGCTCCCAGTATTCTATATCGGTCGACGCCTCGGTGGAACGTTCGGTGGTGTCGTTTCGATTGTGCTTCTCGCGCTTGCACCTGGCCAATTCTTACAACGGTCGACGGTCGGCCAACTCCAACACCACGTCGCTGAAGTTCTGTTTATGTCGACCACAATCCTGGCGATGATGGTTGCCCTTCGGGTTGCAGAACGCGAACAACCTATTTACGAACTTGTCGTCGATCGGGATTGGGATGCACTTCGCAAACCAACGGTTTACAGCGCGCTTGCAGGACTGTCACTCTCGGTGTATATTTGGGTGTGGCCGCCGGCAATTCTTTTGATCGGTATCTTCGCCGCATTCTTCACCGTCCAACTGTGCCTCGATTACGTCCGAAACGTTTCACCGGACCACGTCGCGTTCGTCGGCGTGGTCAGCCTTGGTGTAACGACAGCGGTAACCACCCTGCTAATCGAGGTTCCAGGAACGAGCGTAAGTGGATTTTCGTACCTTCAGCCCGCAGCCGCCTTCCTCGTTGCAGCGGGCTGTGTGTTCATGGCATGGTTTGCCCGCTGGTGGAACACGTCTGATCTCGACCGCCGCTACTATCCTCTCGCGATTGGCGGACTGATTGCTGGCTCGTTCCTCGCGATGGCAATCGTGGTACCTGACCTCTACAGTACGCTCGTTGGCAACTTCGAAGAACGGATGCTGCCAATTGGTTCGTCCGAGACTGCAGCGACAATCCAAGAGGCTGCAGCACCAGAGGATTTCCCCGCACACGTCTTTGCTGAGTTCGGAACAGCGTTCTACACTATGCTTGCCGGGCTGGTATTGCTGGCATTGCGCCCGTACTTTGGACGTAAATTCCGTGCCGAACACACACTGATTCTCGTCTGGTCGCTGTTTCTGATCAGCATGGCTGCGACACAGATTCGCTTCTCGTACTATCTCGTACTCGCGGTCGCAGTCGTCAACGCCGTTTTCGTCGCTGATATCGTCCGCTTTTTCGATCTGGATCTCAGAGGCAGTCTCGACTCCGTCCGCCAGATCGAGGGCTACCAGGTTATCATCCTGCTGATGGTGGTAATGTTGTTGTTCGCACCGTTGCTCCCACCGATCGCCGCGGATAACACGACGGCGTGGGAACGGGGAAGTTTCGCTCAACCCCACGGCGAAGCGATGGTCTGGGAGGAGTCGAACCACTGGCTCAACGAGAACACCCCCGAACCCGGTAACTGGGCCGGTGCCGGCAACGAAGA
>LKMJ01005309.1_pt1 | contig 12156 bp, 11 predicted proteins | sample 643391 | NCBI WGS metagenome assembly LKMJ01 (sample SAMN04112250, study PRJNA286221) | soda lake metagenome | biome: soda lake; feature: Kulunda Steppe; material: water; isolation source: sample PL-Br10 brine of Picturesque Lake | place: Russia: Kulunda steppe | collected 2010-07
ATTCTTGGTAATGTAGGCACGACTGAACCGTACTCTTCCATCGTCGATACGCCGCCGTCGTGGCTCAACGGTGCGGTCGGCCCTCGTTAGTAACCGTTATACGGCGGGTCATCCATGCTGGATCCATGCAACGACGCGCTGTGGCCGTGTACGTCGTGCTCTTCTTGCTCGTCGCGAGCGTGGCGGGCGTGCTCGTCGCGACGGCCGAAAGTCCGGAACTCACGTTCGAGGACCCGGATTTCGAGCTGTCGGAGGGTGACACGTTCGAGGTGGACGGACAGGAGTACACCGTCGCGGACATCACGGAGACGGAGGAGGAGGACGACGTCGGTGACGTCGAGATCGAACGGAGCGGCGTCATCGAATGGGAGGAGATCACCGACCAAACGGAGATCTGGGAGAACGAGTCAGTCGTCGAACTCGACGAGCGCGAGTGGGAGGTCCACATCGAGGGCGAGAACGCGACGGCGTTCACGCTCGTCGAGGTCCTTGACCGGCAGGCGATCCTTGAAGACGACCCGGACGCCGCGAACGAAACCGTCGAATCCGACGGCGAGGAGTTCGTGGTCGTCACCGATGAGGACGGCGAACAGCAGCTCGTGCCGGTCGACGACTACTTCCCGGTACCCGAGGAGCGAAGCTTCGCCGAGGGTGACGAGTTCGACTACGACGGACAGACCGTCACCGTCGACTCGATCACTGCCGACGAGGTCACGCTCGCGTGGACCGGTCCCGAGACTATGACGATGGACGTCGCACAGGAGTCGGAGATCACGCTCGGGGACACCGATTTCATCGCGTACTTCCCCGATGAGGCGACGCTGATCCTCTCCTCGGACTTCGAGGCCTACGAGGCGCAGCTCGCCGAGGTCGACCGTCTCGACCAGGTGGGAGAGGGTCTCTGGCGCGTGTTGATCATCAGCGTGCTGTCGTCGGTGTTGCTCGCTGCCGCCGCGTTCATCCCCTCTCGGTACTGATCGCTTACGGCACTGTTCTCTCTCCGTACTGTTCTCTCGCGGTACCTTCACGTCCCGCTTTTTCGATCGTTTCGTGCCATCGTCGGGATCGACATCCACTAACCCTCGTAGCCACAATCGCGTACATGACGTCCACCGCGGAGAAGGTGCGACAGCTCGCCCCGCATTGGGCGGTGATGTTCGTCACCATGTTCGTCTCGCTCGCGCTGATCGAGTCGCTCGTCGGGGAGCTTGCGCTCTGGCAGTCGCTGCTGCTCGTTCTCGTCATCGCCTTCGGCTATCCGATCGTCGTTCGAGCGCTCGGGATCGCTCCGGAGGTCTGGCAACGAGAGTGAGGACTTCCGGATGACCTACCCTTCGGTCTCGTCGACGCCGGATCGACTCTCGAGAACCCGTCCAAGGGTTCCGGACGCGCCGATGCCGACGCCGGCAGCGAACGCGATCGCGGCGGTCGCGGCGATCCAAAGGGCGTTCGGGTGTTCGTGTCCGGCGTGCAGGAGCGTCTCGACGGCGAGGTGTGTGAACGCGACCATGTCCGTGCTGGACGCCGCCGCGACATGTTCGTTCCGATGGCGGTTTGGGTGCCGATCCCCCCTCAGGTCGTTCGGCCGCCGTGAGGACCGGCGGGAACCGCTGGCCGTCGTCGGAGCGCTCAAGTAGCGGGACCGCTACCCAGCGATCGGATGCGATTCGTCCTCATTGCCGGTGGAACCGAGACGGCGCGGATCGACGGGATCACGGCCGCGGGCGCGACGCCGTCGCTGCTCGCGTACACGCCGGCCGCGGACGCGGAGATCCTGTGTTCGGGCGATGCGTCGTCGACGGGGATCGTTCCGGTGAGTCCGTCCGGCTGTCCGACGCCCGCCGTGGTCACCCGTGCGGCTCGCGAACTGCTCGAGTTTCCGGTGGACGTCCTCGACGCGGGCGCGATCGAGCCGGTGCCCACCGCACGGCGCCGGGTGGCGGGGTCGCCTGGAGGTGACGTTCGCGAACCGGTCGCGCTACCGGAGGCGGGGTCGATCGTCGAGGCCGGTCGAGCTTACGGGGCGTCGCTCGGGGACGACCACGTCGTCCTCGCGGAGACGATCCCCGGCGGAACGACGACGGCGATGGCGACGCTCGCGGCGCTCGGACGGCGGACGGCGGTCTCCTCGTCGCTGGCGGAGAACCCGCTCGACCGGAAACGGCGGGTCGTCGAGGCGGGACTCGCCGCCAGTGATCTCCGACCGGGCGACGCGTCGGACGATCCGATCCGGGCGCTGCGTGCGGTCGGCGATCCGGTTCTCGCCGCGCTTTTCGGCGTGACGAGCGGCGTTCTCGGCCGTGGCGGTCGTGTGACGTTCGCGGGCGGCACGCAGCTCTGTGCGGCGGCGGCGCTCGTCCGAGCTGCCGGCGTCGACGACCCGGTATCCGCGGCTACCACCTCGTTCGTCGCCGCCGACCCGAGCGCTGACGTTCGCGCGCTCGCCGACGCGGTGGACGTCGACTTGACGGTTACGGACCCGGCCTTCGATGCGGTCTCACATCCGATGACCGATGCGTACCGTCGCGGGGAGGCGAAGGAAGGAGTCGGCATGGGAGGCGCTCTCGCGATGGCCACGGGGAGGGTGGAGGGCGTTCCGGCCGACGGCGTCTCCGTTCATGACGTCCGTGACCGGGCGATCGCGGTCTCCGAGCGGCTACTCGCGTCCGCACCTGACGACCATCCGGCGAGCGGCGGGACGGTCGACGAGGAACTCACCGGCGTGGATCCCTGATGGCGGTTCGCCGGTTCACCGCGGGTCACGCGTCACAGCCCCCAGACGAACCAGATCGTCACGGTCGTGACGACGGCGAGGAGGAACTGGAGCGGCGCGCCCACGCGGAGGAAGTCGGCGAATTCGTAGCCGCCGGGTCCGTAGACCATCAGGTTGGTCTGGTAGCCGACGGGGGTCATGAAGGACGTCGCTCCCGCAAACATCACGGCGAGCAGGAAGGTGAACTCGTTCGCGCCGAGTCGGCCGGCAGCCTCGACGGCGACGGGGATCATGAGCACGACCGTCGCCACCGGCGTGATGACGTTCGCGAGGAGCCCGGTAACGAGATAAAACAGGAGGAGCACGGCGAGGATGGGCAACACCGCGCCGGTCGCGACGAGCAGCTCTGAGATGGCGGCCGCGCCGCCCGTCTCCTCCATCGCGAGTCCAAGCGGGATGACTCCCGCGAGCAGGAAGATGACGTTCCAGGAGACGGCGTCGTAGGCGTCGGCCGAGCGCAGACAGCCGGTGACGACCATGGCGAAGACGCCCGCGAGCGCCGCGATGACGATCGGCAACAGATCCAGGGCTGCGACGCCGATCACGCCGGCCATGATCGCGACCATGACCGGCGTTTTCGTCGAAAGCGGGGCGACGTCGGCGACGTCGGCCTCCGCAAGCCGATCGTAGGCGGTCTCGTCGGCGACGATCAACACGCCCGTGTCGGTGAAATACCGGATCGATTTCGGCGTCGTCCGGACCAACAGGAGGTCACCCGGTCGGAGGGTCCGCTCCGCCAATTTCGTCCTGATCAGCTCGTCGCCGCGTCGGATCGCGAGGACGGCCGTCCGATGAAAGTCGCTCAGGCCGGTCTCCGAGACGGTCTCTCCGACGTACCGTGAGTCTTCGGGGATGACGGCCTTCGCAAGCAGGTCGTCGGTCGGCGCCTCCTCGAAGCTCTCCTCGGTGACGCCGTCACGCAGGGACTGTCCGAGGCCGGTCGCCTCTCGGAATCGATTGACCGCCTGGAGGGTGCCGTGAATGACGAGCGCGTCCTCGGCCTCGATGACACGGTCGGTGTGGGGTGCGCTGTACGCCTCCTCGCCGCGTCGGAGCTGGAGGATTCGGATCTCGGGATGGGCCGCGTCGAACGCCTCCACGGGCTCGCCGACCGCCGTCGACGCCGGGCGCACCCGCATCACGCTGAGGTGGTCCTCGAGGTCGAACTCCTCTACTGCGTCGGCGTTGGCGGGGATCCGTGCCGGAACGAGCCGTCGGCCGACCGTGAGTAGATAGACGAGACCGACGATCAGGATCAGGACGCCGACGCCGGTGAACTCGAACATTCCGATCCCGTCGCGTCCCGGGATCAGCAGGCGGGCGAAATCGCTCGCGAGGATGTTAGTCGAGGTACCGATCAGCGTGAGCGTCCCGCCGAGGATGGCCGCATACGAGAGGGGCAACAGGAGCTTCGAGGGGCTGACACCCGAGGATTCCGCGAGATCCGTGATCATCGGGATGAAGACGGCGACCACTGGGGTGTTGTTGATGAACCCCGCGATCGGGCCGGTGGTACAGACGGTGGCGACGAGCGCGCGAAACTCCTTGCCTGCGGTGAAGTCGGCGAGGTAGATCCCCAGTCGCTGGACGAGCCCCGTCGCCTGGATGCCGGCGCTCAGCATGTACATCGCGACGATGGTGACGGTTGCGGGGTTCGCGAAGCCGGAGATCGCGCCGCGCGCACCGACGCCAGTCCACGGCTCCAACACGACGAGCGAGGCGATGACGCCGATGGCGGTCACGTCGTTCGGGATGACCTCGCTCACGAAGAGCACCAACGCGACGGCGATGAGTCCGAAGACGACGAGGGCGCCCGTCGACAGTCCTGCGACGACCATGCCCCTCCCATTCGGTCCCGGGTCTTTTGCCTATCGTTGGCCGCAGTCTGTGCGGATCCGTGCGGCTCCCCTTCGGATCGATCGGACGGCGACCTCGGCGATATGTGATATCCGTCGTCTCAGGGCGGTGTACACGACGCCGACGGCGAGCGCCGCCGACGCAAGCACGACAAACGGTCCGTCGAGCAGGACGAGGGGCGGGACGGCGACGACCGCTGCGACGAACAGGTCACGCGTGGATCCGTCGTATCGAGTCCAGCGTTTCGCTCGTCGCCATCGCCGCTTCACGTGGTCGTAGACGCCCCGGTCCGACTTTTGCTCCCACGGACGGAACTCCCGGCTGCCGCCGTAGCGATCCATCCGACAGTGGATGGCGGCCGAGACGACGCCGGCCGCGACCCCGACCGTCGCCGGTCCGGGCACGACGAGGGCGACGACGATGAGAGGTACCGCGAGCAGCACGTACCCCGTCGGATAATGGAGGGTGCGTCTGTGCTCCGCGACGACGTCGAGGTCGGGAAGGACGCCGCCGACGAGCGCGCCGACGAGCGCGGGCGTCGCGAGATCGGGTGCCACGACGGCCACGGGGGTCGCGAGCGCCAGACCCGCCAACGCGTGCGTCGGGAGCATCATGACGTATCGGAGCCGACGGGCGCGCGCCCCATAAGGTCGCTGGCGACGATCCTCCCCCGATTTATAAGCGAACTGTCGTCGGTTCTCCCCGATTTATAAGCGAACCGTCGTCGATGTCGATGCGCCCGCTAACCCCGACGTCAGCGGATCACCCGCCGATCCCTTCCGGTTTTATGCGGATCGCCGGCGTACCGATGGCTATGAGCGACGATGATCCCGTGCCAGTGAGCGCGGAGCGACCGGATGCACCGTTTCACACCACCGGGACCGACCACGTCACCGTCTGGGGAAGCAACGCCGATGACACCATCGCCTTCTACCGCGACCTGCTCGGGATGCCGTTGGTCCTCCGCCAGCCGAACCTCGACGATCCCTCCCAGACGCACCTCTTTTTCGACACCGGGGACGGCCGGATCCTCACCTTCTTCGTGAGCGACGATCGGCCGTCTGCTCGGGGACAGCGTCCCGGCGTCGGGGCCGTCCACCATCTCTGTTTCGGCGTCGATCCCGACGAGTACGAGGAGATCATGGACGCCCTGGAGGCGGCCGGGCACGGCTACAACGTCTTCGACCGCGGCGTGTTCCACTCCATTTACACCCGGGACAACAACGGGCTCGTCATCGAGCTCTCCTCCGACAAGTACGAGATTCCGGACGGCCGGAAGGGCGAGGTGCTCGCGACGGCCCAGCGGCTCCGCGAGGAGGACGGCGCCGACTTCGCACAGGACCGCCACATGGAGGGTGCACTGGAGGAGCTCGGACTGCCGGTGCACAAGTACGACCTGCCCGACGCCCGCGCAGGAACGGGCGTTCGCTGAGACGGGGCTCGATCGTTCACTGAGACGGGGCTCGATCGGACGGGGCCGACAACGAAACGCTTTACCCGCTCATCCGGCTAGTTGATGACGCGGGACCGTGGGTTAGTGGTATACTTCGGGCCTTGGGTGCCCGTGACCCCGGTTCGAATCCGGGCGGTCCCACTTACTGCGGCGAGCCACGTCGCGAGCCGCAGCGATCGGAGCGGATTCGAACCCTGGACGACGGGCGGTGTACGTCGTCATTCGGTTCGAATCCGGGCGGTCCCATTTCGCTGTGAGCAGCCCGCGAGCAGCAGCACTGGAGCGGATTCGACCTACGTTCGTCGTTCCCAGACCCGAAGCCGATCACAGACGAACCGCTCCGTCCACGCCGTCGTCAGGTCGGCCCGACCGAGCCGGTTGACGTGATTCGAGAGGATCAGCCCGAAGGGGCGGCTCTCCGGGGCGGTCAGCGACTCGATCATCGCCGGCGGGGATCTGCGGGTGTGGACCCGCCGTCCGTTGAAATACCACTCGATCCGGTCGGTGAACCACGCGCAGCCGTAGTCGTTGAACGACTCGGTGAGATCGACGCCGGCCTCCATCGAGAACGGATCGTGGCGATGGGTGTCCATGTCACCCGACCGGCCGGAGGCGCTCCAGTGGGCGTCCACTGTGAGGGTCCGCCGTTCCGCTTCCCCGCCGTCCCGCTGGAACAGCTCGACGATCCCGATCTCGGGAGGCCAGTTGGTGTTCGCGGGGTGCATCCAGAGGGCGGGCAGAACGCCGACGCGACCGGGCAGCTTCAGCCGTGCCTCGACGTACTGGCCGGGGTCGGGATCGATGGGGATCCCGACCGGCGGGTGCCACGACTCGCCGCCGACGCTGGAGTTGATGACGCCCTGATAGCAGCCGTCGGGGCCGGTCCCCTTCGACTCGATCCGCAGCACGCACCGTCCGTCCTCGACGTGGACGTGGTCGGCGCTCACCGTCGCGTCGTCGTCCGGGATCCAGTCTTCCCTGTCGATGAACCCGATCGACCACCGATCCGTATCGAGGGTTTCCCACCCCTCGTCGACGACGAGTCGCCATTCGCCGGGGGGGCCGTCGCCGCCAGTCGAGTCGTCCTCGCCGAGACAGCCCGCGGTACCGAGTCCGGCGAGACCGACGCCGAGGCCGGTGATGCCGAGACCGCTGACGGCGCCCAGCAGGTCCCGCCGATATCGGTCGCGGTCCATGTTCGTGTCGTCCGATCGGTCCCCGACCGACCTATATTCTGCCCTCATTCCGCGATCCACGTTCGTTCCGCATCCCACGTGCCGGGATCCACGTTCGTTCCGCACCGTGACTCGGGCCCGTCGACCGCTCGGTCCCTCGAGACTCCGCCGATCACAAGCCATATTTCCGTATGGTGGTATGTAACCCTATGACACGAAACCGGACGCCCCGGCGAGGGCCCGGCCCGGGCCATCCTCGCTCCCGCCGTCACGTGTTGCAGGTGATGGGAGCGGGTGCGGCCGTCGGCGCCGCGGGCTGTCTCGGTGAGGACGGCGAGAGCGAAGACGATCCGGACGAGGAACTCCCCGAGGTGGCGCTGTACGACGATGCCGGCGAGCGTGTCTCGCTCACGCTCACCTACGACCCGGGCAGCTCGAACGGACCGGACATCGCGGCACAGATCCGTCGCGATCTCGAGCGGATCGGGATCGACGTCGCGTTCTCCGAGGAGCCAAACGTGCTCCAGGTGCTCGATTCGGAGCCGCTCGACGACGCGGACGCGGATGCCTTCGAGTGGGGGCCGGTCGGCAGAAACGCGGGGCCACCCGAGGAGACCCGCGTCGTCGGCGACTGGGACCTGTTGATCGGGATCGGGGGAAACACGTTCCCGCGAACGCCCGGCAACACCGACACGTTCTGGACGCGGGACGGTCCGGCGAACGCCTTCGGCTACGTTCCCTCGGCGGATCATCGGGCCCTCTACGACGAGGCGACGGTCGAGCCCGACGACGAGCGTCGCCGCGAGCTGTTCGGCGAGCTCTTCGCGAACCTCACGGTGGACGCCGCCGCGAACTTCCTCTCGCAGTCGTTCGACCACGTCGGCTTCCGCGAGGGGATACACACCGCCCCCGCGTTCAACGAGTTCGGTGCGGAGCTGTCGACGATCAACCGCTATCGCGGGGAACGAACCGTGAGCGGCGACTTCGTCTCGCTCGGGGCCACCCAGATGCAGACGTCGTATCCGCCGGAGGCGGACGACACGGCGTCGGGAGTTCGACTCGATCTCCTCACCGACGGGAGCTACGACGTCGATCCGGAAAACGAGGTCGTTCCGCTCCACATGGACGTCGAGGACGTCGGCGACGGGCAGGTGTTCGTCTGTACGCTCCGTGATAACCTGGAGTGGGGGACCGACGCCGACGGCGACGCCTACGGTGCGTTCACCGCCGAGGACTACGTCTTCCACCTGGAGTACGTCCACGGGGTCGCCGACGACGCGGAGGACCTCTGGGAGGGGTCGCCGCCGAGCGCGGACGTGCCGGAGTTCGGGGTCGTCGAGAACGTCGAGCATACGGGCACCTACGAGTTCCAACTCGAACTCGTGGGACCCGACCCGTCGTTCCCGCTCCGGCCGATCCTCTGGGGTGATCAGTGTCTTCCGCGGGAGCTCTACGAGACGTACGCGCCGGACGCGACGGCGCTCCGGGAGTCGCCGGAGATCCGCGAGTTCACCTGGACCGGCAACCTCGGCCCGTACACCTTCGAGGACCGGACGCCGGGCGTCGCCGGCGACTTCACCGTCTCGCGAAACCCCGACTACTACATGCGCGAGCACGTCGCGGAGAGCAACGTGCAGGTCATGGACGACGCGTGGGCGGAGGCGCCCTACTTCGAGCGCTATCGGATCGACATCGAGGAGGAGACCTCCACGGTCGTCGAGCGGATGCGCGCGGGCGAGGGCGACTCGCTCACGCTCCCCACCGAGAACGTCGAGGAGTTCCGGCAGGCGGTCGAGGACGTCCGCGTCGAGGAGACGCCGAGCCCCTTCATCAGCATGCTGAACTTCAACATGCGCTCGAACGGTCACCCGTTGCTTGCGGAGACTGACGGGCGCCGGGCGATCTGCATGGTCGTCGACAAAGTGACCGTTTCCGAGGAGATCCAGCGCGGGCTCACGGAGCCGGCGGTGACCTGGCAGCCCACCTGGTCCGCGTTCTACGACGACGAGGAGGCGATCGAGTACGGACTCGACGTCACGACGGACGTCGTCCGGGAGGCACGTGAGACGCTGCGTGGGCTGGACGGGTTCGACCTCGAAGACGCCGAATGAGACGCTACGTCGCCCGTCGAGTGGCCTGGGCGGCGTTCGCGAGCCTCGTGGTCCTCACGGTCACGTTCCTGCTGATGGACGTCGTGCCCGACCAGCGGCTCCTGGCGGCGGAATGGCAGGCGGCACAGACGGGCGTCGACGTCGAGGAGGCCGTCGCGGCGGAGGAGGCACGACTCGGGGTCGACCGGCCGCTTCACGAGCGCTACCTCGCCTTTCTACTCAACTTCCTTCAGGGTAACTGGGGCTGGTCACACGAGTACGAGAGCCCGGTCTTCGACACGATCCTCGCGACCGCGCCGTACTCGATGATGTACGCGGTCCCGGCGCTGCTGCTCTCGACGGTGCTCGGGACCGCCATCGGCCTCTACTCGGCGGTCAACCAGTACACGCCGAGCGATTACGCCGCGACGTTCGTCGCCTTCTTCGGCGTCAGCATCCCCAACTGGTGGTTCGCCATCGTCCTGCTCGTGGTCTTCGGCACCTTCCTCGGCTGGATCGACGTCGGCTGGAACCACTACCTCGCCCAGTCGGAGTCGGGTGGATTGACGTGGTTGGACACCGCGAGCGACGACCACCCCGCCTTCCTCGGCCGGGAGTTCGAAGGCGAGCGGTACGTCGGCGTGGTGAGTCCCGCGAACCTGAAACAGCTGATCCTTCCCGTCTTCGTCATGACCACGGGCGCGATGGCGTCGGTGATGCGATACGCCCGAGCGGAGGCGCTGGAGTACGTCGACGCCGAGTTCGTCAAGACCGCCCGCGCGAAGGGCGTGAGCGCGCGAGACGTCGTGACGAAACACGTCTTTCGCCCCGCGTCGGTCCCGCTGATGACCATCTTCGTCGGCCGAATTCTCGGGCTCTTTCTCGCCGGCTCGTACCTGATCGAGGTCGTCTTCGGCATTCCGGGGATCGGGCTCGCCTCCTTCCGGGCGATCATCACCCAGGATCACGACCTGGTGATGGTGACCGTCCTCATTCCGACGTTTCTCGTGTTGATCGGCAACCTGATCGAGGACGTGACCTACGCGATCCTCGATCCGCGGATCGAGTACGGTGATCGACGATGACGGGGCCGAACGACGCGGAATCCGCGGACCGCCCGTCCGAGGACGGCTCCGCCACCTTCGAGGACGTCGACTGGGGGTCGATCGACGCCGACGCGGCCGAGCGGCGGCCGAAGGCGATCGCCTGGGCCGGGTTCCTCCTCCTCTGGACGCTCGGCTTCCTCGCGAACCTCGGCTCCATCGGCGTCCTCGACGCCGGCCCGATCGCGTGGCCGATCGTCGGTCCGGTCGCGCTCGTCGACTGGCTGTGGCTCCTCACCCTCGCCGCCATCGGCTACTACGTGCTCCTCCCGCTGTGGGATCGTCCGCGGTTGGCGCGGTACTACTGGCGATCGTTCCGCCGTAACGCCGCCGCCGTGGTGAGCGGCGTCTTCCTGCTCGTCGTCTTCCTCGTCGGCGTCGTCGGATCGAGGGTCACGCCGGAACCGGAGCCGCAGCCGGGCCTGGAGAACCAGCCGCCCGTCTGGGGGGAGGCGCCATCGTACGTCGTCGGCACGCGGTGTCCGGGTGGATTCGCCGGCGACGGGGCGGATCGGGTCTGTGAGGGAAGCTGGGCGCATCCGTTCGGCACCACGCCCTCGGGTGAGGACCTCCTTCTCGGGGTGATCCACGGGATGGAGGTGACGATGCAGGTCGGGCTCATCGCCACGCTCTTGAGCGTCGTCATCGCGACGACGGTGGCGCTCACGGCGGCGCACTACGGCGGACTCGTCGACGAGGTGCTCTTCCGGTACGTCGACCTCCAGATGACCTTCCCCGCCTTCTTCCTGTATCTCCTCTTGGTCTACACGATCGGCGGCAGCCTCTTCATGCTCGTCGTGATCCTCGGCGTGCTCGGCTGGGGCGGCGGCGCCCGGCTCGTCCGTTCGGAGGCGCTCCAGCGGCGCGAGGAGCCGTTCATGCGGGCGGCGGCCGCGGCCGGCGCGTCGAGCCGCTACGTCATCCGGCGGCACCTGCTTCCCAACGTCTCGAACACGGTGATCACCTACGCGACGCTCGCGATTCCCGGCGTCATCCTCACCGAGGCCGCGCTCTCCTTTTTGGGGCTCGGCGACCCCACCGTTCCCTCATGGGGGCGGCTGATCGCCGACGGGCGCGAACAGCTCTCGAACGCCTGGTGGATCTCGACGATCCCCGGCGTCTTCCTATTCACGACGGTGTTGGCGTTCAACTTCCTCGGGGACGCGATTCGGGACGCGCTCGACCCGCGCCACGGAGGTGGCGGCGAATGACGGGCCCCTCATCCTCGGCCGATCCGAGCGGCTCGACGGACTCCGTCGAAGCACCCGACCCGACGGGCCCGACCGACGAGCCGCTCCTCGCCGTCTCGGACCTCCACGTCCACTTCGAGACCGACGAGGGACCCGTCCGCGCGGTCGACGGCGTCTCGTTCACGGTCGACCGCGGCGAGACCGTCGCGATCGTCGGCGAGAGCGGCTCCGGCAAGACCGTGACCGCCGAGGCGATCACGCGCCTATTTAAGAGTCCGCCCGCGCGGATCCCGGCGGGCTCCGTCCGCTTCGACGGCATCGAGCTGACCGACCTCCCCGAACCCGCCCTGCGCGAGATACGTGGCGGCCGGATCGGTCACGTCTTCCAGAACCCCCACGGCGCGTTGAATCCGGTCTACACGATCGGGTGGCAGCTCCGTGAGGCCCTGCGGCTCCACGGCGACGACTCACGGGAGGCGATCGACCGGCGTGCGGTCGAGCTGCTCGAGCGCGTC